>Ga0209415_10000034_pt1 | contig 167442 bp, 136 predicted proteins | sample PeaSoiSIISIP2007_FD_187696 | JGI IMG/M metagenome (GOLD analysis project Ga0209415, IMG submission 187696) | Peat soil microbial communities from Weissenstadt, Germany - SII-SIP-2007 (SPAdes) (version 2) | ecosystem: Environmental > Terrestrial > Soil > Wetlands > Peat | place: Germany... | reverse complement strand
ACGAAGCCTTCCCATTCGGGCTCGAACGGCGTGACGTTGACGATGATGCCGCAGCGCGCGTAGGTCGATTTGCCGACGCAGATCGTTAGGATGTTGCGCGGGATTCGGAAGTATTCCACCGATCGCGCGAGCGCGAAGGAATTCGGCGGCACGATGCAGACGTCGCCCTTGAATTCGACGAACGATTTCGCATCGAAATGTTTCGGATCGACGATCGTGGAGTTCACGTTGGTGAAGATGCGGAACTCGTCGGCGACGCGCATGTCGTAGCCGTAGGAAGAAACGCCGTAGCTGATCACGCCCTCGCGAATCTGGCGGTCTTCGAACGGTTCGATCATTTTCTGCTCGCGCGCCATCTTGCGAATCCACTTGTCCGCCTTCACCGACATCACGGCCTCCTTGAATGCGAAGAATTTGATTGGGTGCGATGTTTGCGATTCTCTCTGATGGCCGCAGCCCGCGAAGAGAGACACCGGAAGAGAGGTCCTTCAGCGAGCAAGTTCGCTCGCTTCAAGACGGCGATCCTCACCGGATCGCCGAATGCGCAGTGTATTACACGGTGGCGTGCTTGACAACCTGCAAACCCCTGTCTAGCATAGGGTTCCGGCCAAAGTAGGGAGATTTCGGAGGAAGTTGTGATAAAGCTCGACATCGTGAACGCCATCGTGCAGAAGACCAATATTACCCGGACCAAGGCCGAGCAGGCAGTGGAGACCGTTTTCGAAGCCATGAAGACCGCGCTCGGCAGCGGGCGCCGCATCGAATTGCGACGCTTCGGCGTCTTCAACGTGAAGCCGCGCAAGACCGGCATCGGGCGCAATCCGCGCACTGGCCAGCAGGTGAACATCCCGCCCGGCAAAGCCGTACGCTTCAAGCCCGGCAAGGAACTCCAGGCGCTCCCGGCTCCCGCCGCGAAGTCCTGAACGAAGTCCCGAGCGTTCGCGCGCGCTCGAAAGCCACAGATGAGGCCGCGCGCCAATCGTGCCGGACGGCGCGCCGATTTCTCGCGCCACCGCATCCAATCCACATGAGCTCCGTGAGCGCGCGCACATGAACGAGGGCAACGGCCACGGCCGGATTCCGGTCGAAGTCCTCGACATGAATTACCCGCGCATTATCGATCTGCCTCCGCCTCCTGAGGCGCCCCGGCGGCGGGAGCTCTGGCTTCCGCTGATTCTGTTCCTGCTCACCGTCGTTTCGACGCTCATCGTCGGTGTGGAGTTCGGGCGGTCGTACGCCGCGAACCAGGAGCCGTTCTCCGGCGATTCCAATCTCCTCGCGATGATGTTGCTGCCGTTCCGGCATCCGGCGATGTTCGTGCTCGGCATTCCGTTTTCGTTCACGTTGCTGGCGATTCTCTTTGCGCACGAGATGGGCCATTTTTTCGCGTGCCGGATTTACGGCATCGACGCGAGCTATCCGTATTTCATTCCCGCGCCGACGCTTTTCGGGACGTTCGGCGCGTTCATCCGGATTCGCTCGCCGATCGCGACACGCCGCGCGCTCTTTGACGTCGGACTCGCCGGACCCGTGGTGGGATTTCTGATCGCGGCGCCCGCGATGGTGTGGGGCATCGCCACGTCGAAGATCGTGCCGGACGCGCAGGAGCACGCCGTGTTTCTCTTTGGCCATCCGGCGCTCGAGCGATTGCTCGTCGCGCTATTTCATCCGCACCTCGACCCGAACTGGCTGCTGCTAAATCCGGTGGGGCGCGCCGCGTGGGTGGGTCTTTTCGTGACGGCGCTGAATCTGTTGCCGGCGTGGCAACTCGACGGCGGGCACATCATGTACAGCCTCACGAGCGCGCGCCACGCGAAGATTTCGCTCGGTGTGGCGCTGGTGCTGCTGGGGCTCGGAATCTACGCGTGGCACGGATGGGCGACGTGGGGCGTGATTCTGCTGATCCTCTCGCTGCGATTTCGCCATCCGCCCGTATGGGACCGCTGGCAGCCGCTCGATTCCGCGCGGCGGGCGTGGGCCGCCGTCGCGCTGGTGATTTTCGTGCTGTGTTTCACTCTCTGGCCCGTCATGACGCCGTAGGATTGCGGCCGGGTATTCGGTCGGCCAACGCACGCTGGGCGCAGAATGTGTCGCGCCTACGGCGCTTGGGATCGCGCCGTCTTCGTTTCCCAGCCCTTCGGGCTGGGCTACCATCTGCCGCGCCTGCGGCGCTCGGAATACCACAGTTCCACCACAAAGCAATCAGGAAAGGCTGGTGGGATCAACGTCCATGAGGACGGCGGTTTCGGGGATTTCCTTCGCGGCGCAGAAATCGAGCGCGCCAGCGAGGGCTTTTCCAAGCGCGGAGCGGTGCGGCGATTTCAGCACGAACTGAAATCGATAGTCGCGGCGCAGGCGCGCGAGCGGCGCCGCGGCGGGACCGAGAATTTTCACTCCGTGCTGCTCGAATGGCGCGAAGTAGCCGGCGAGCGCGCGGGACCAGCGAATGGCGTTGTCGATTTTGCGGTCGCGCACCAGGACGCTCGCGAGCGCGGTGAACGGCGGATAGTGCAGGACTCGCCGGAAGTGCGCCTCCTTGTCGTAGAACGAGACGTAATCCTGCCGGGCGGCAAATTCGATGGCGTAGTGTTCGGGATAGTACGTTTCGACGAGAACTTCTCCTGGAAGCTCACCGCGGCCGGCGCGCCCCGCGACCTGCGTGAGCAACTGAAAAGTCCGCTCCGCCGCGCGAAAATCGGGACGGCCGAGCGCGAGATCGGCGGCGACCACGCCGACGAGCGTGACGCGCTCGAAGTCGTGTCCCTTCGCCACCATCTGCGTTCCCACGAGAATATCGATCTCGCCCTTCGCGAATGCGCCGAGCACCCGCTGGTATTCACGCTTCGTGCGGACTGTGTCGCGGTCCAGGCGAGCGACGCGGGCGCTGGGAAACTGCTCGCGCAAATATTCGTCCACACGCTCCGCGCCATCGCCCACGAAGTACATGTACTCGCCGTGGCACTTCGGGCATTGCTTGGGCGGACGGATGGAATAGCCGCAGTAGTGGCACTCGAGGCGCTCGCGGCTCTTGTGATATGTGAGCGCGATGCTGCAATTCTGGCATTGGACGAGGGCGCCGCAGCTCCGGCAGAGGAGCGACCACGAATAGCCGCGACGATTGATGAGCACCATCGCCTGCGTGCGCTCTTCGAGGCGCAGGGCGATGGCCGCACGCAGCGCCTCCGAAACGGGCGCGGCGCGATGCTGGCGGCGAAAATCCTCGCGCAGATCGACGATGCGAACTTCCGCGAGCGGGCGATTCTCCACGCGCGACGTCAGCTTAAGCAGCTTGTATTTGCCGGCGCGGGCGTTGTGGAAAGTTTCGAGCGAAGGCGTGGCGGAGCCGAGCAACACGGCCGCGCCTTCGAGGCGCGCGCGATAGACGGCCGTGTCGCGCCCGTTGTAACGCGGCGCGTCCTCCTGCTTGTAGCTCGACTCCTGCTCTTCGTCCACGATGATGAGGCCGAGATTGTCGAGCGGCGCGAAAACAGCGGAGCGCGTGCCGACCACGACGCGCGCTTCTCCGCGGCGAACGCGCCACCATTCGCGCGCCCGCTCGATATCGGGCAGGCCGCTGTGCAGCACGGCCACGCCCTCGCCGAATCGCGCGCGGACCAGACGCCCGACCCACAGCGTGAGAGCGATTTCCGGGACCAGCACGATCGCCGTCTTGCCGCGCGAGAGGACCGCCTCGATCGCACCGAGATAGACTTCGGTTTTTCCGCTGCCGGTGACGCCGTGGAGCAGGCCTGCCGAAAACTCGCCCGCCAGCAACCAGCGCCAGATTTCGGCGAGCGCTTCCTTCTGCTCGGCGTTCAGCACGTTGGCCGGGGGAACGAAATCGGTGTCCCACGGATCTTCGCCGGGCGTCAGCGGCTCTTCCCACGTCTGAAGCATTCCCGCTTTTTCAAGACGCTTGGCAACGACGGGCGATGCGTCGGCCTTCTCCAGAAGCATGTTCAGGGGCAGCGGGCCGCGTGTGGCGGTGAGAACTTCGCGAATTCTTTTCTCGGCGTCCCCGGCCAGAAGCTCCGTGGTCCCCGCGCGCCATGCGACGATCTTCTGCGTGCGCGCCTTACGGCGAAGCAGCACCTCGCGCGCGGCGAGATAGCCTCGGCGGACGAGCTTTTCAGCGGCCGCTTCGTTGACGCGCCGGCGGCGCGCGCGCGAATCCTTGCCGTCGAGCTGCTGGAGGAGAGCGAGCTCGGAGCTTTCTTCATCCGTCCGCTCTTCGGTTTCGACGAGCTGCCGCAGACAGGCGCGGCCGGAATCGGTGAGCGAATATTCGCGGTCGTGGCGCAGCTCGATTTCCGGCGGCAGCATCGCGCGAAATGTCTCGCCGATGGGCGCGAGGTAGTAGCGGCTGATCCACTGGCCCAGCTCGATGAGCTTCGGCGGGAGCGCCGGGAGCGAGTCCATCAGCTCGGCGACTTCCTTGACGCGGGCGATCTCCGGCGCGCGGTCCGATTCGGCGAGCCCCACGCCGATCATGGCGCGCTTGCGAAACGGGACGACGACGCGCCGCCCGACAAGCGGCTCGCCATCGAAGGATTCGGGCACGGCGTAGGTGAACGTCGAGCGGAGAGGGACCGGGAGCGCGACTTCGCAATAGCGGGGAGCCATGGCAGCGCCATAGTGTAGCAGCCCGCGCGGTTCGCTCTCACTCCCTGAAAAGGTAAGGCCGACAAACAACTCAAAGACTTGCTGCGATAAAACAGCGCATAGGAACGCGCGTCGCGCGGACGGCTTACGGCGGGGTTGAAACCCCGCCCTTCCACCGGCGGCGTCTTGCAGCGCGTCGTCAGCGGCTGACGAGGACGATCCCGACGAAAATCAGGACGATGCCGAACCACTGGGTGCGCTCGAGGCGCTCGCGTAGGAACATCCACGAGAGCAGCACGGTGACGGCGCCGTAGAGAGAAGACAGCACGCTGACGACCGCCACGTGGCCCATGCCCATCCCGGCATTGTTGGCGACGAACGCCGCCGTGTCCATCAGGCCAACGACCGCGAGCAGGCCCCATACGCTCCCGCGCGGGAGCCGGAACGTACGACCGGTTGGCGCCCCCGCCAGCGCGAGCGTGGAAAATGTCGAGATGCGGACTACCCAAACGGAGATCGCGCTGCCAACGAGCGGCACCACGTGAAATCCGAGCCACCAGAACATCACGCCGTAGCCCACGGCCGCGACAATCGCCCAGCCGGCGCCGGTGGAGACGTGCGCGCTGGAAAGATGTTCGCTGGCGGGGGCGGAGCGATTCGAGCTCGATGTGAACGAAAGCGCCGCGAGGATCACGCCAACAAACGTGATCGCGAGGGCCGCGCCGCGGAGCGCGTGAATCCGTTCGCCGCTCAGCAGCGCAAGGACGACCGTCAACGCGGGATAGGCGCAGGAAACGGGCGCGACGATGCTCATCACGCCGACCTCGAAGGAACGATAGAGCGCAAGTGAGGAGGCGGAGTTGATCAGGCCGGCCAGAACGGCGAATGCCCAGGGATGCCAGCCCGAGGCTGTGACGCGAGAAAACGCGCCGGCTCGCGCGAGGTAGAGCGTGAGACCGAGAAAGCCGAAGAGCTGCATCCACATCAGCGTGCGGAAGGCGCCGATGCGGCGTGACGCAAAGCGCGCGGAAAAGTCCGCCACACCCCAGCCGATCGCTGCCGCTATTCCGAGAATGATTTCCAAGTGAGTTTTCTCTAGGACCTATGGCCTCTATTGACATCCCCTGTTCGGTGACGCCGAAGAGAGATTCTTCGACTCCGCGTCCCGACCCGGAGACCGCAAATAAACGATCTCCGGGAAAGAATAAAGCGTCGGGACGCTCCGCTCAGAATGACGATCCTAAGTGGATGGTGGCTTGCGCTTGGGCTCGAGGCCGAGGACGGCCATCACTTTTTGCAAGTCTTTCCAGACTTCGCCCTTTGCGGCTGGATTGCGCAGCAGATACGCGGGGTGATACGTCGCGATCAATTTCGAGCCGCGATAGTCGAACCACTCGCCACGGAAACGGGAAATGCCCTGATTTGTATTGAGCATCGTTTGTGCGGAGCAACTGCCGAGGCAGCAGATCACTTTGGGTTGGATCACGCCGAGCTGGCGGAGAAGAAAAGGCGAGCACGTAGCGATTTCGTCCTTTTCCGGGAGACGATTTTCGGGCGGACGGCATTTGACGACGTTGCAGATATAGACATCCTGCCGCCGCAGGCCCATCGCCTCGATCATCTGCGTGAGCAGCTTTCCCGCGCGGCCGACGAACGGCTCGCCTTGCTCGTCTTCATCGCGGCCAGGACCTTCGCCGACGAAGACGAGATGCGCTTTTGGGTTTCCGACGCCGAAGACAATGTTCGTGCGGGCTTTGTGCAGCTTGCAGCGCGTGCAGTTCGGTCCGATGTCTGCGCGGACGCGGTCGAGCGTGTCTCCCTCGATGCGCTCTTCGAAGAGCGATGCGCCCGTGGCGGGCGGGATGAAGACCGGCGCGGGCGCGGGTCTCTGCGCCCGAGATGGTTCCGGGGCGCGCCGGGGAGCAGCGCCTGCCAAGGTCGGAGATGAATTTGGAGCGGGAGCGGAGATTTCCGGGGGCGCACCCGAAGAAGATTGTTCGGCAGGTTGCAGCGCCGCGCGGTCGCGATAGTAGGGGCCGAGGCCGAGATCGTCGGCGTAACGCAGCCAGGCTTCGGCGCGAGAGCGTTTGTTTTGATCCACGAGGTTTCAGATTATCCGGGAGGCCCAAGGAATTCACAAGCGGCAAAAGTCCAACCGCCTGCGGCGAACTCGGGGCGACAAAAACGCGAGCTATCGCTGGCGAATCTGAAGAACGTGATCGAGGATGCGATTTGCGACGTCGAACTTCGAGAGTTTGGGAAGCGGGACTTCGCGGCCGTCGCGGAGGAAAAGAGTGACGATGTTCGTGTCCGTATCGAAGCCCGCGCCTTCTTGCGTGACGTCGTTCGCGACGATCATGTCCGCGCCCTTGCGCGCCAGTTTTCCGCGGGCGTTTTCCGCGACGCGATCCGTCTCCGCGGCGAAGCCGACCAGAATGCGCGATCCTTTTTCGCGGCCAAGCTCGGCGAGAATGTCCGGAGTAGGCTCGAGTTCGAGTGTGAGGCGCTCGTCGCCGCGCTTAAGCTTTTGCGATTGCGCCGCGGCAGGGCGATAGTCGGAGACCGCCGCGGCCATGATCACGATGTTCGCTTCGCGTGCGCGCTCGCGCACCGCATTGCGCATTTCCTCGGTGGTGCGCACGGGGACCCAGTCGACGCCTTCGGGAGCGGCCAGATCGGTGGGCCCGCTGACCAGCACGACGCGTGCGCCGCGCCGGGAGGCGGCCTCTGCAAGCGCGTAGCCCATTTTTCCGGACGAGCGATTGGTCAGGAAGCGGACCGGGTCGATATCTTCGCGTGTGGGGCCGGCCGTGACGAGCACGGTCTGGCCTTCGAGATCGTGGCGCAGTCCTAGAACACCGCAGACTTTTTCGACGATCGCTTCGGTGGCGGCGAGGCGCCCCGCGCCGGTCATCCCGCAGGCGAGGTAGCCTTCGTCCGGATCAACCACGTGAACGCCGCGTGCGCGAAGCGATTTCAGGTTTTCCTGGGTCGCCGGATGCTCCCACATGTTGACGTTCATCGCCGGTGCGACGACCACGGGAGCTTTCGTTGCGAGATAGAGTGTCGAGAGAAAATCGCCCGCGATGCCATGCGCGAACTTGCCGAGGATGTCGGCTGTTGCGGGAGCGACGAGCAGAAGATCGATGCGCTGCGCGACGGCGATATGTTCGATGGCGCTCTCGACGTTCGCGGGCGAGGCATCGCCCGCGCCGAACATTTCGGTGATGACTTTCTTCCCGGTGAGCGCGGCAAACGTGAGCGGCGTGATGAACTCCTGCGCCGAGCGCGTCATCACCACCTGCACGTCGAGCTTTTCCTGCTGAAGGCGGCGGACGAGCTCCGCGGCCTTGTAAGCCGCCACTCCGCCGGTCACGCCCAAGGCGATCTTCATGATGAATTGGACTCTACGAGAAGCGCGCGCGACGCAAGAAGCACGCGCCGTGGCCAGAACCGCTATTTGCGGCGCTTGCCGTCTTTGTCTTCCGTCCCTTCGGGCACTGGGGGCAACTCGTATTCGAGGAGCCCCTGAAGCAATTCCTCCTCGGCGATGCGCGAGGTCTTGCGAGATTTCGAATTGTCAACCATTGGGCGCCCGCCGATCATCAACTGCCGGGCGCGGCGCGAGACGACAACGACATAAGCAAATTGGCTTTCCGGCACGCTTCTAAGACCAGCCATAAGAACGTCAGCCTCCAAAGGAATTCAGAATATCGAGAATTCGATCTTCCATGCGCGCCACGCGGCAGCGTGAGCCGAGCGCGATGGCCTGCACTTCGCGGCCTGCACGCTCGAGATCATCGTTGACGACGGCGAAATCATAGCTGCTGTAATTCAACATTTCCTGCCGCGCGCGTTCCAGCCGCCGCCGGATTTCGTCCTCCGAATCCTGTCCGCGCGCCCGGATGCGATGCTCGAGATCCGCACGCGAGGGCGGCAGCACGAAGAGCGCGACAGCTCCCGGCAGCTTCTGCTTCGCCTGCAACGCGCCCTGGACATCGATTTCGAGGACCAGGTCTTTTTTCAGTGCGAGCGCGTCGTCGAGCGACTTGCGGGGCGTCCCGTACCAGTTTTTCCCGAAGACCTGCGCGTACTCCAGGAATTCCCCCCGCTCGACCATTCCCTGGAATTCGGCTTCGGAGACGAAATTATACCACTTGCCGTCGCTCTCCGTCTTGCGCGGAGGGCGCGTGGTGCACGAAACCGACAGCATCGTGCCGGGAAGCTCCAGAATTTTCTGCACCAGCGTCGATTTCCCCGAGCCGGACGGCCCGGAAACGATCAGGACCAATGGCTCCGCTTTACTCATTCGATGTTCTGCACCTGTTCCCGGAGTTTCTCGATTTCGGATTTGATTTCAAGAGCGAGCCTGGTGATTTCGAGGCTCTCGGCTTCGTTGCCGGGAGTCTTCGAAAGCAGCGTGTTGGCTTCGCGCTGCATTTCCTGAAGCAGGAAATCGAGCTTCTTGCCGACGTCCGACGCGCTGGTGAGCAGGGACTCAAACTGGCGCACGTGGCTTGCAAGCCGCGCCAGCTCTTCGGACACGTCGCTGCGTTCGGCGGCGAGCGCCGCTTCCTGCGCGAGGCGCGCGGGATCGATCTGCGCGTCGCCGAGCAGCTCCTTCAAGCGCGATTCGAGCCTGCGCGCGTAGGCCGGCCGGGCGCTTTGCGCTAGCGCTTCGACCCTTGCGGCGAGGCTCGCGATGCTGGTGAGCCGCCCGGACATGTCCTGCCGGAGGGCGTCACCTTCCTGCTCGCGCATGCGGTCGAGCTTGTCGAGGGCTTCCGTCAGGCATCGCGCGACAACGGCTTCCAGCCGCGCGATCTCCTCGTCAAGCGACGCGCCGGGAGGCCCGATCACTCCGGGCAGGCGCAGAATCGAAGCCAGGTCCGGCTCCGCCTGTATGCCGAACTGTTTGCGCAGCCCGTTGACGGCTTGCAGATAGGCCGCGGCGACGTCCTGATTGACGCCGACGGCTGCGGGCCCCGCGAGCTCGTAGCGGACCGTGACATCGAGATGTCCGCGCCGGACGCGCTCGCGTACGATCTGCCGGATGCGAGGCTCGACCGGCTCGAAACCCTCGGGCACGCGCAGGTGCAGATCGAGAAAGCGGTGATTGACGCTGCGCACGGAGACGCGCAGACCAAAGCCATTCTCAACGGCCTGGGCGTGGGCGTAGCCGGTCATGGACTTCAGGCCCTTCACCGGGGCCTTCGTCGAAATCACGGGAGCGGATTGGGATTTTGTGCCGGGCATTTTCACACGGGACCCGCGGCGCGAGACACTGGCTCGGCGTCCCGGAATTGCATGTCGTACAGGCGCGCGTAGATTCCGCTGCGCTTCAAAAGCTCGTCGTGCGTGCCGCGTTCGCGAATCGCGCCGTCGTCGAGCACGGCAATCATGTCGGCGCGCCGGATCGTCGACAGGCGGTGCGCGATGACGAAGACGGTTCGGCCGGTCATCAGATTGTTGAGCGCTCTCTGCACGAGCATTTCGGATTCCGAATCGAGTTCGGAGGTCGCCTCGTCGAGAATCAGGATCGGCGCGTCCTTCAGCAGCGCCCGCGCGATCGCCAGCCGCTGCCGCTGGCCTCCGGAAAGCCGCTGGCCGCGGTCGCCGATCACGGTCTGGTATCCCTCCGGCATTTGCATGATGAAATCGTGAGCGAGGGCGGCCTGCGCCGCGGCGAAGATCTTTTCATCGGACATTTCCGGGCGGCCGTAGCAGAGATTGTTGCGGATCGTATCGTTGAAGAGAATCGTTTCCTGGGTGACGATGGCCATCTGCTCGCGGAGCGAGCGGAGCGTGACGTCGCGCAAGTCGTATCCATCGATCCGGACCGATCCTGCCGTCGCTGTGTGAAAGCGCGGCAGCAGATTCACAAGAGTTGTTTTCCCCGCGCCGCTCGAGCCGACAATCGCGACCACAGAGCCGGCTGGGACTTTCAAGTCGATGCCCTTCAGGATGAGCGGGCCGCTGTCGTAGGCGAAGCTCGCGCGATCGAACTCGACGGATTTCGAAAATGGCGGCAATACCTTCGCGCCGGGCGCTTCCATCGCCTCCTGGGGCAAATCGAGGAAAGAGAAGACCTGCTTGGACGTTCCGGCTGCCTGGAGGAAAAGCTGATAGACGTTGCCGAGGCGCTTGATGGGTTCGTAGGCCTTGAACAGGGCGTAGGCGAAAGACACGAACAATCCGATACTCATGCGGCCGGCTTTAATCTCACCGCGCGCGACGAGCAGAACCAGCGCCACGACGACCGCGCCCAGCAGATCCATCACCGGCGAAGTGGCGGCAAAGGCCCTGATCCAGCGCATGTTCTCATGGAGCAGGTTGCGGGCGGCCTCGCGAAACTTGCGGATTTCGAAATTCTCCATTCCGAAAGCTTTCACCACGCGGTTTCCCGCGATGGTTTCCTGAAGGATTTGGCTGAGGTCCGCCAGGCGCGACCGGCTCTTTTCCGAAGAGCGGCGAATCCTGCGGCCGAACTTGCTGACCGGCCACACGACAACCGGAATCAGAATGGCGGAGCCGAGAGCCATCCTCCAGTTGATGACCAGCAGAACGGCGACGAAGGCGATCAAGCCGAATATCTGACGGAAGAACTCCGCGAACCAATCCGAGAAGGCGCTCCGCATCTGCTCGATATCGGCGATGACAGCGGACATCACGCGACCGGTCGGATTGTTCTGGAAGAAGCCGACGGGTTGCTGCACGACCTGGCTGTAGACCTGGTTGCGGAGGTCCGTGACCGCGGAAAGACCCACGTGCTGAATCAGAATGCTGCCAATGTATTCCGCCGTGCCTTTCACGAGCCCGAGGAATACCAGCGCGACAGCAAAGACGGTCCACACATTGTGGAAATGGCGAGGGGCAAAAGAGTGCAGATCGACCACGTGGCTGGTATAAGGAATCTGAAATAGAGTCAGGGCCTGAGTAGTCGAATGCGGATTCAGGACCACGTCGAAGGCAGGACGAAGGGCAAAAGCCACCAGGAACTCGACCACGCCCATCGCGGCGATCAGAAGAACACCGAACGCAAGGCGCGGCACGTACGGCCGCAGGTACCGCAACAGGCGCCGGATTTCGTCTCGCTCGGTCACGCGCGGGATGCCGTCCATGGTCACGTTTGCCGGGCTCCTGGCGTCAGATTTCAGCGCAGAAACGAATCTCCGCGCTCTCCACGACTCAAGGCTTACTAGGGACTGCGAATCACGCCCCGCCGAGTGACACTAGACTATTCATCGCGCGCGCATCTTGCAAGGCGTAATCGCCGAGCGATCGCGCCATCACGTAGCCGATTTATCCAGGTCGCGGTGCACGACCTTGGTCGCGTATCCCTTGCGCTGGATGGAGCGGCGAATCACTTCCGCAAGCGCGACCGAGCGGTGCCGCCCGCCCGTACACCCCAGCGCGACCGTGAGATAACTCTTGCCCTCGCGAATGTAGTGCGGGATCAAATACGTCAGCAAGCTTTCGATCCGGCGCAGGAATTCTCCCGTCTGCGGGAATGAGCGAATATAGCGGGCCACGCGCGGGTCCTTGCCCGTAAACGGGCGCAGGCGGGGCACGAAGTGCGGGTTGGGCAGAAAGCGCACGTCGAAAACAAGGTCGGCGTCGGTGGGAATTCCGTAGCGGAAGCCGAAGCTGACGACCGACACCAGCAGCGGCCGCCGCCCCGGATTCTGAAACCGGTCGATGATGAACTGGCGCAGCTCGTGAACGTTGAATCGGGTGGTATCGATGACGACGTCGGCGAGCCTGCGAATCGGAGCCATTCGCCGCCGCTCCTCGCGAATTCCTTCCTTGATCGAGTCTCCGCCGCCCAGCGGATGCGGGCGGCGGGTCTCGCTGAAGCGCCGCAAAAGGGCGTTTTCGCTCGCTTCGATGAAGACCAGCGTGGCGGCGTGCTCGCTGCTCAACTTGCGAAAGATGGCCGGCAGCTTGTCGATTTGCTCGCCTTCGCGGGCGTCGACCAGCAGGGCGGCGCGCTCGATTTCTCCGCGGCCTTCCGCATAGAGCTCGCTGAACGTGGGAATCAGGGCAACGGGAAGATTATCGACGCAGTAGAAGCCGAGATCCTCGAACGTGTTCAGGACAGAACGCTTGCCGGAACCGGAGAGGCCCGTCAGGATCACGAGCTGGCGGGAATGGGAGTTGCGGCCGGGGCGTTTCGGATCGCGGGGCGGCACGGCGGCGGACGCTCAGGCCTTTACCCGGCGGCGGTGCGTGCTCGGGATGCGGAGGTCTTCGCGATATTTCGCCACGGTGCGGCGGGTGACACGGATGCCTTCGTCGCTTAACTTCTTGGTGATCTGTTCATCGGTCAGCGGGTGAGCCGTGTCTTCCTCTTCGATCATCTGCTTGACGCGGCGCTTTAGGGACAGCAGAGACATTTCGCTGCCCTGCGGCCCGTTCACGGATTCGGAAAAGAAGCTGCGAAGCTCGAGCACGCCCTGCGGCGTGTGCACGTACTTGTTGGCCACGGCGCGGCTGACGGTGGAGGGATGCACGCCGACTTCCTCGGCGACTTCCTTGATCATCATCGGTTTCAGGTGATCGGGACCGTAGTCCAAGTAATCGCCCTGGCGGTGCAGAATCGAATGGCAGACGCGCAGGATCGTGTGCTTGCGCTGCTCGATATTCTTCATCAGCTGAATCGCGGCCGTGAAGCGCTCCTTGACGTAGTTGCGGACTTCACGGTCGGCCGCGTCGCGCGCCAGCAGGCGGCGGTAGGTGGGGCTCAGGCGGAGCTGCGGCACGTCGTCGTCGTTCATGAAGACCTGCCATTCGCCGTCCACTTTGCGGAATTGAACGTCCGGCTCGACCAGGCGCGGCTCCGTCTTGTTGTAGCGTAGGCCGGGCTTGGGATCGAGACGCTTGATCACATCCACGGCGCGCTTGACGAGCTCGACGGGGCGATTGAGGGCGCGGGCGACTTCCTTGAGCTGATTATTCTGGAGGAGCTTCAGATGCTCGGTGATGATCTGTTGCGCGAGCGTATTCTGCGGATCGAGCAATTTGACCTGCAACAGCAGGCATTCGGGCAGATCGCGCGCGGCCACGCCGGGCGGATCGAATTCCTGCACCACGGCCAGGGCTTCTTCGACGTCCTCCATCGAATAGTTTCCGGATTGCGCGAGTTCTTCGAGCGTCGCGGTCAGGTAGCCGTTTTCATCGAGATTGCCCACGATACCTTCGGCGATTTTGCGGACGGTTTCGGTGCAGATGCTGACGCTCAATTGCCACGCGAGATGGTCGGTCAGGCTCGCGGGAGAGGAAAGGAACTTGTCGAAGGACGGCTTTTCGATCTCCTCGTGCTCCCCGCCGGCGGCGCGCTCCGCGCCCGTGTCGAGGTACTGCGTGAAGAAAGAGCCAAAATCGAATTCATCAAAGGGATTCGCTGCCTGGGTTTCGGGAACTTTTTCGGTTTCTTTCTTCAGGAAGGCTTCGTCCGTGTAGCTATCGGCCGTGACGTTTTCCTCGCTAAGCTCCTCGAGGACCGGGTTTGCCATGATCTCCTGGTTGATCATTTCCCGCAGCTCGAGGCGGTTGAGCGCCAGCACGCTCACCATCTGGACGAGCCCCGGCGTCAGAATCTGCTTCTGAGCCAGCCGGAGATGCAATTTGGGCGCGAGAAAGTTCATAGAGTTCAGTTCAGCCGGAAGGCCTCTCCCAGATAGATGCGCCGAACGTCGGCGTTGGCGGAAAGCTCGACGGGAGTTCCCGCGGCCAGTATCTTGCCGTCGCTGATGATGTAGGCGCGGTTGGTGACGGCCAGGGTATCCCGCACGTTGTGATCGGTGATGAGCACTCCGATTCCCGCCTGGCTCAGGTCCGCGATGATCTTCTGGATGTCCACGACGGTGAGCGGATCGATTCCGGCAAAAGGCTCATCGAGCAGCACGAAGGACGGCGAGAGAACAAGCGAGCGCGCGATTTCCAAGCGTCTCCGCTCTCCGCCTGAAAGCACGTGAGCCTGGCTGTACCGCACTCCTTCGAGTCCCATTTGCGCCAAAAGCTCCTCGACGCGGTCGCGCCTCTGCTCCGGCGTGACCGAAAGCGTCTCCAGAACCGCCAGCAAATTCTCTTCTACGGTCAGTTTCCGAAAAACCGAAGGCTCTTGGGGGAGGTAGCTGATGCCGCTGCGGGCCCGCAGATACATGGGGAGGTCGGTGATATCCTCGCCGTCCAGCATGACACGCCCGTAGTCCGGACGCGCGAGTCCGACCAGGATGTAGAACGTCGTGGTCTTTCCTGCGCCGTTCGGCCCGAGCAGCCCAACCACTTCGCCCTGTCGAATCTCCAAATTGACGTCATCGACGACCTTCCGACCGCGGTACGACTTCCTCAGATCGGCGGCTTGGAGTTTCAACATGCCGGTTCATTTCTCAACCCGGTGCCTGGTCAGTGTGCGCGAACCTTCCTGCGAATCAATTAAAATCGTATCACTCGCTACATAGAAGGTCAACGAATGGCCCGTCGTTGTGTCGCTAGCGGCATTAACTATTGTTGGCTGACCGCCCGAAAGCACGAATTTTCCGTCCGCGGCGGTGTATTCGGCTTGCTCCCCCATGCCCCGGCGGTCGCCCTGCCGCACCACCACGTTCCCCTGAGCCAGCACGCGGCTGAGCTGGCGCCCGCCGGGCGACGGGCCGACAGCCGGCGTGGCAGGCGCAGCGCCGAGAAATACGTCGAGGGTTTGGGATTCGAGCGAGCCCTGCGCGGAACTGGCGGCGACTCCGCCTTCCAGATGCGCCTGGCCGCGGTCGCTCCAGTAGGTGAGAATCGGCGCGACGATTTTCCATAGCGTGGGCGTGGAAGACGCGCCGGAGGATTTTCCGGGCAGCGAGGGGAACGGACCCGCAATCTGTGGAAAGACGGCGACCACGTGTCCGCTGGCCTGGAGTTTCTTGTCGTCGCGCCAGAGGTCGATCTGATCCGCGTCAAGCACGGAGTCACCCTGCCAGAGCCGCGCGTGGCCGGCGTAGGCCACGTGGCCCGAATTGACCGAGCCGGAGAGCGCATCCGCGGAGACGTGAGCCGCTCCGGAGCCGAGATTCACCGCGTCTCCCTGTGCGGCCGGGATATACGTGGAGACCACGCCGCCCGTGGCGCGCAGCTCCCCCGACTTTTGATTGACCACGACGCCGCCCGCCGTTGTGCGGCTCACCGCGTCGGAGACCACGGGTGAGCCATCGAGCTTGATCGTGTCCGTGGCGCGAACCATGCTGGCATGCTCGGCGGTGGCCTGGCGGTCTGCCTGTTGAAAGCGCACATTCCCGCTTTCCTCGACTGTGGCCCAATCACCGTGCGCGGCGAATGTGGCGGCGAGTTCGGCAGCCGAGATGGCCTGCGGCACGCCGCTGCCGACCTGCCTCCGGACATCGACGTCACCGTGCCCGAAGAGTTTGTCGAGATGCCCGTTGGGGCCCAATTGGGCGACGAACTTTTTTGCGTGCAGCGTTGTCGTGTCGCTCGCGCTCTTCGATTCGATTGTCGCGGGCGCAAGGGTTTCGGCGCTCTCGACGCGCTGCTGATCCGCCTTCCCCGCGGCGTGGCCGGAGGCTTTGGCCGCGGAGCCTTCCGTGAACGTGACGCGCAAGGCGTCGGTTTTCAGGAGATGCGAATCGCCCCCCTGTTGCGACTCTGCTGTCACGCCGCCGGTCGCCGTCAGGTCGTGAATGAGATTGCGTCCCGGCAGCATCGCGATTTCGACGTGTGCAGCCGAGAAGCGGTCGGCTCCGGCGGCTGTCTGCCGCGTGCCTTCGATGTTTCCATCGGCAACGATGCGTTCAACCCAGCCCGCCGGATTGAGCAAGCCCTCGAAACGGGTGGCTGAAACAGTGATTTGCCCGCCGCCCTCTTTGGCGCGAAGTTGCGGATGTCCTTGGGCCACCGCGCGCCGGGCACGGTAGTTCGCGTCGAGTTCCACCGAGATGGCGTCCACCGATAGTTCGCGGGCGCCTTCGCGCACGAGTGCAGGTCCTGCGAGCACGACGGTGCGCTGATCGCGGCGGATTTCGAGACTGCTGCCGGTGGCGCTCACCGGCATCCCGGATGTCCGGTCCGAAGCGGCAAGATCGAATTGGACGGCGTGTTCGATGCGGACCGTCGAGTCGTGGGTGCTGTAGGTGACGCCCACTCCGCGCCCCTGGCCCGCCGGAAAGCGGAATTCCACGGGGGCCGGAGTCGAAGCCTCGCCCGTGTTGCGATTGAACGAGAGGTTGCTCGTCTTCACCTCAATGCCGCCGCCCGGTGATCCGGCGGGTTTGCCTTGCGCCGGGTTCGCGTTTTCGATGTCGATCCGGACTTCGCCTTCGCAGCGAACTTCACCGGATTCCGGTTCGTAGCTGCACTCGCGCGTATGGATGTTGTCGTTGCGGCTTCCGTCGCGGCCGTAGATCGTGATCCACACGTCTTCGAGCAGCGCGCGATTCTGATCTTTGAACTGCGTGGCACGGGACGCGCGAACGGTGAAGACGGTGCGATCTTGCTCGACTTTGGAGAAGGAGAATCGCCCTGTTTGCTGCTGCACGGTGTTGGGAACGGCCACTGGCGCGTAGCGGCGCGCGTGAGCACGGCGAAGAGCGCGCTCCGCGTACACGCCGACCACGGACAGCGCCACCACGCCCGCGGCGATGGCCGCCCAGCGCGCATATCGCGCTGCTTCCCGGTTGCGCACTGCAAACCCTCCCTGATTCGATTAGACGCCGAGTATAGGGGAGGGGTTTGCGCGGTACAACTGCGGCAGTGTTGTTCCACACGATGGAAGAGAGATCCCTCACGCCGCAAACCGCGCGTCGTTCGGGATGCCGACCCTTATCGGGTCATCAGTTGTGCGGGAGAAGCCCGACGCCGGCGGCGGCCACACTGTCGCGCGTCGTGTTCTTGACCAGGTACATGGCCTCATCGGCCAGATGCAGGAGTTCGGCCTTTGTGCGCGAGTCGGTGGGATACGCGGCCACGCCCACGCTGGCGGTGACGTGAACGTTGAGTCCAGTGTCCTTCAGCCAGACCATTTCGCGAATCAGCTTGTGGAGGCGGTGGGCCACGCCGAGCGCGTTCTCCTTGGACGTTTGCGGGAGCAGCACGACGAACTCGTCTCCGCCGTAGCGGAACGCCAGATCGATCAGCCGGCAATTTCCCTTCACGGCCTCGCCGATTTCGCCCAGCAGCTTCGAGCCGACCAAATGGCCGTGCGTGTCGTTCACGTTCTTGAAGTGGTCGAGGTCGATGAAGATCAGCGAGAACTCGAACGCGTAGCGGTGCGAGCGGTAGATTTCCGTGTCGAGCATGAAATTCAGGTGCCGCGCGTTGTAGAGGCTCGTGCAGTCGTCGGTGATCGTGAGCTCGTGGATTCGCTGGACGTGCCGCGCGTTTTCGATGGCGATCGCGGCGTAGTCGGCAAGCGCCTCGAGCAGGGCGAGGTCGCGATGGCTGAAACCCTCCGGGCCGATGCAGTTAATCAGCTCGATCACGCCGAGGCACTGGTCGCGGAATCGCACCGGCACGGCGACGATGGAGCGCGTCTCCATTTTTGTCTTCTCGTCCACTTTTCCGAAGAAACGCGAATCCTTCCTCGTGTCCGCCACCACGACGGCTTCGCCGGACTCGGCCACCCAGCCCGCGAGACCCTGGCCGACCTTGATGCGCACGTCCTTGAGCGCTTCGGCGCCCTTTCCCGTGGCGATCTGGAAGTAGAGCTCGCGCTTCTCGGGGTCCATCAGAAGAAGGGACCACGTGTCTGGGCGCAGCACCTCGTTGATCTTTTCCATGATCGTGCGCAGGACCTGATCCAGCTGGAGAGACGAGGTTAAGGCTTTGCCAAGCTCGTGGAAGACGTTGACTTCGTTGCTTTCCGCAACTTCAGGGAGCGCTCCCGGACCGTGGCGCCGCTCGACGCCTTCAAACGACTTCGCGTCGGACGCTCTGCGCAACCGTTCGGCAGGGCTCTGTTTCTTTGCGTCTTGGGATTCGCGGGCCAATGTTCGCATTATAGTGAACCGTTTTCACCGACTGCAACGGGCATTCCGGCGGGATTGCCGAAAGGCCAATGGCCTTGTCTCTCGAAGCGCTTTTTAGGCAATTGGTTCAGCGTGTGACCCACGCAGACGAAGCCTCCGTCTTAGGCGTCGTTCACATGCCGGGACATCGATGAACCACTGGTCCGGTAATCCGACTAATCAGGCACGGCGGAGGGTAGCCGAGATTTTGGGCAGGTGTGAACCGCCAGTTCCGGAGAGCGTCGCGAACGTGCGTGGCACCTCACAAAGCAATGGACTGCGCACGGACGAACGAATGAAGGTCAGCGCTGCGGGGCCAGCAAGGCCTCCAGCTTGGCCAGGCGGGCTGCCAGGTCTTGAATCTCCTCCTGTTGCCGCGCGATCGTGCTTTTCTGCTCCTCGTTCGCTCGGCGTTGTTCGTCGGTCGCTCGCTGTTGTTCTTCGAGCAGGCGCTGCTGCTTCTGGACCTCGTTCAGGAGCATGGCGTTGACGAAGTGGTAGCGGACGGTTTCAGGTTCGCCGTTCTTGTCGAAAACAACCAGCCCGGGCGCCACTTTGGCGACTTCCTCCGCCACCAGGCCGTACTGGCGCGTCTGTGTCGTGTCGAGTTCCGGTTTGTAATAGAAGGCCACTGGACGCAGCTTCATTAGCAGGTCGCTCTCCACGCCCATGTCCGCGATATCGTGCTTGAAGCGGCGTGAGGAAGTGATGGTGCCGAGCTGGCCGTTGGAAGCAACCATGACCGCGGTGCCGCTGGCAATCGTGGCTCCCGAGATGCCAGTAATATATGTCGCTGTCTGTGTTACTCCGTCGCCGATGCGGATGGTGTTCGATTCGCTGCTCGTTCCGACGTTGCCGATGTAGATGTTGAAGCTTTCGTTGGTAAAGAGATTGCCGCCCGCGCCTTTGCCGATGGCGATGTTGTTACTCCCGCTCTTGAGAGCAGCCAGAGTACCTTCGCCGAAGGCGGAGTTGCTGAGACCCTCCGTGTTGCTCGCGAGCGCCCCAGCGCCGAAGGCGGAGTTGAGGAGGCCCGTCGTGTTGGCAGTGAGCGCTTGGGAGCCGAAGGCGGAGTTGCTGAAGGCCATAGTAGGGTTGCTGCCGCCCAGGGAGCCCAGTGCGCCAAACCCCACTCCGGTGTTGTCCGGTCCCGAGGTGCTCGTGTTCCCGGCCAATCCGCCGACGAAGGTGTTACGGATGCCGTAATTGTGCAGGAACGCGATACCCCCCAAGGTGATTACGCCCACGCCGGGCGACGCGGTGGTGGGCGACGTGGTGTTTGGAAGCGCGAGATTGCCGCCCACAGTCACCGCCCCCGATGCGGAAACATTCCCCGTGATCGTCTGGTCGCCGCTGAACGTGTTCGCGCCCAATGTAGCGATGCCCAGTGTGGACAGGGGCGAGCAGGCCAGAGGCAAGCCGGTCAGGACGTCGCCCCCGGGACAGTTAATCGTGGCCAAGCTCAGCGTGCCCGTGCCTCCCAGCGCAACTGTGCCGCCCCCTGTAAGCCCCGTCCCTACAGACAGAGTGAACGAAGGATTCGCCAGCAGAGAGTTCGTCACCCCGCCCGAGGCGATGCTGATGGTGCCCGACGAGGTGATCGGATTGGGACTCGAAGTGAGCCCGGTTCCGGCCATAACGCTGGTGACTGTCCCGCCACCGCCCCCGCTGCCTCCGCCTGTATAAGCGGTGGTTTGAGTTGTCCCATCGGGAAAGGTCAGCCCGAAGCCCATGCCCGCGGGGGCGCTGATGGTTACGTTGCCCGCGAGGTAGGTCGCCGTCTGGAAGTTCGGGTCGCCAATACGGATCATTCCCGACTCCATGGTGTTGGGCAAGGTCGGTCCCAGGTTGCCGACGTAGATGTTGTTGCTGCCGCTGGTGAGGTTCGTGCCAGCGTTTTGGCCGATCGCGATGTTGGAATCTCCACTTCCGCCGCCTGAAAGTCCAAGACCGGAGAGCGCCTGGCTGCCGAAAGCAGTGTTGCGTTGGCCCTGGCTGTATTCGAGCGATTTGTAGCCAAAGGCCGAATTAGCGCTGGTCACAACGTTATTGGACAGCGCGCCATAGCCGAAAGCGGAGTTGCCCACACCCCCCTGGTTCAGGGCGAGAGCGTTGACACCGAAGCCGGAGTTGCCCGTACCGGACGAGTTCTTAAAGAGTGCGCCCGAGCCAAAGGCGGAGTTGTTTGTGCCCGTCGTATTGAGCTCGAGCGCCGAGGCGCCCACGGCAGTGTTGTTGATCGCGTTGACCGGATCCATTGTCATGTTCCCAGCCGACGCCCCGACAAAAGTGTTGTCGGAATTGGCAGTGCCAGGGTAATTGTGCAGGAACGGCTGGCCCCCCACGGTGATCACTCCCATCGTGCCATCCGCCGAGGTGAAAGGAAGTGCAAGGTCACCGCCCAAAGTAATAGTCCCCGCGAACGCATTATTCCCCGCACCTAGCTGAGGGACCACCGTAGGATCAATTGTCAGCGTCCCAGTGCTGGTGATGGGATTCGACGGAATAGCGTGGAGCCCGGCGCCTGCCATCACGCTGGTGACCGTGCCGCCGCCCGTGCCAGTGCTGGGAAAGATCTGCCCGGGCGCGAAGGTGATTGCGCCCCCCATAGTCAGAGTGCCAGAGACAGCTGCGTTGCCGGTAATTGTAACGCCGCTAGGGGCAGTGAGCCCCAGCGCGGTCCCTGATTGAAGATTCAGCGCCTGCACTGATTGGACGCTGAAGTTCTGATTCGACGTGAGACTGAAGGCGTTCACCGATGTCATTGATAAAGCCGTTCCCGATTGGACAGTTAGAGCCGTCCCCGACTGGAGACTCAGGTCACTCGAGGCTTTCACACCGAGGCTCGATGCTGATTCGAGGGCGGTCGCGTGGAGTACACCGCTGAAATTGGCGTCTCCGTTGACGTCGAGCTTGAACGCCGGCGTTGCCGTGCCGATGCCGATGTTGGTGAGTGCGCTCCCAAGTACCAAAGCGTTGTCTTCAGAAACCGTGGCATCGAAACCGATGGCCGTCGAATTGACGATCGGAGTGGACACTCCCGGACGGGCATTGTTGCCAATGAATGTGTTATTGCTGCCGATCACGGTCGGCGTGGCGCCGGAAGGTCCAATTCCGGCGGAGAGGCCGACCGCAGTATTGCCGCTGCCCGAAGTGTTGCTCTGGAGCGCTCCCATTCCGACGGCAGTGTTCCCGCGGCCGTCCGTTACCGCCTGAAGGGCGGTGGCTCCGATCGCGGTGTTGGTGCCCAAGCCCGTTGTGGAAAAATTCCCGGCGTTCTGGCCTACGAATGTGTTGCTCGTGCCGTAGTTGTGCAGGAAGGGGGTAGTGCCCAGGTTGATCACTCCCACCGTAGCGGACGTGGTGTTGGGAAGCGTGAGTGAGCCGGTGAGGCTGACATTCCCGGTGATGCCTTGATTTCCGGTGAAGTTATTCGCGCCCGTCGTGGCGAACGCACTCGGCAGATTCCCCCCTAGGGTCAGCGCGTTGACGTTGCTCAGGCCCGCGCCGTTGCCGGTGAACGACCCATTGAAGATGTTGGCACCTGTGAAGGTGTTGCTGCCCGTGAACGTGTTGGGAACGCCGAGTTGCGGCACCACGGTGGTATCAATCATCAGTGCGCCCGTGGTGGTTATGGGACCGCCCGCGAGGCCGAGCCCGCTGCCCACACTCGTCACCGTGCCACTGCCGCTCCCGCCGCTGCAACCGGAGCCGCAGGTTATTGTTCCCGCCACGTTCAAGTTGCCCACGAGGTAGGTCTGCGTTTGAACCGGTCCCACGCTTAGGTCGTTGTTGCCGATCCGAATGATGCCCGATTCCCCGGCCACTCCGGTATTGCCAATGTAGATGTTGCCGCTCTCGCGGCCGGATATGTTGCCGCCGGCATTGAGGCCGATCGCGATGTTATAGCTTCCGGTCGTAAGGCTGCGGAGTGCGCCGACACCGAAGGCGGAGTTATAGTCGCCCGTCGTGTTACCGGAGAGCGCGCCACCGCCGAAAGCGGAGTTGTCGGTACCAGACGTGTTGACGGTGAGCGCGGCGCCGCCAAGGGCGGAGTTGCCCTGGCCCGTCCCGTTGTTGAAGAGCGCGCCTTCGCCGAACGCGGAGTTGCCAGCACCAGACGTGTTGGCGTTGAGCGCGCCGAAGCCCACACCGGTGTTGCCAATTCCCGTCATAACGGTCGTGTTCCCGGCGAGTGCGCCGACAAACGTATTGTCGCTGCCGACAGTGCCTGGGAAATTGTGCAGGAACGTGAAGTTTCCCAAACTGATCACGCCCACCGAGCCCGACCTGGTGTTTGGAACATTGATACTGCCGTTGACATCGAGCGTAGCCAGAGGCGTCGCCACGCCGATGCCGACGCTGCCGTTAATCGTCTGGGTCCCAGTGAATGTATTGGCCCCCGTTGAGGCAAACGCACTGGGCAGGTTCCCGCCCAGCGTGAGCGCATTGACGCTGCTCAGGCCCGCGCCGTTGCCGGTGAACGACGAGGCCGTGATGCTCCCTGTGAAGGTATTGGAAGGGGCGCCGAGTTGGGGCACTACGGTGGTATCAATCATGAGGGTGCCCGTGGTGGTTATGGGGCCTCCCGTGAGGCCGAACCCGCTGCCCACGTTCGTCACAGTGCCACTGCCCGCACCGGTGATCGGGAAGGTTTGGCCCGGCGCGAATTGGATGATTCCGTTCTGGTTGATCCCAAACCCGGTGAACGCCGGGGGATTTCCATTGGTCGCTGTGTAGAGACTGAAGCTCGAAGCCGCGCTTGGCGTGCCGTTATTCACGCCTTCCGCAACCCAGCTAAACACGTTTGGTACTTCGGGCCCGCCAGATGAGGTACTCACGCCAGCCGCGAAGTTGAGAGAGCCAGGCAGCGTGGTGGGCAAGGCCAACTGTGTAGTGCCCGAACAGGCCATGCTACTCACACTGGTCACGAGCGTCAGGTTTCCACCGCACATGACCACGCTGCCATTCGACACCACGTCTCCATCAGGATTCGGAGTCGGGCCAGGATTGAAGTAGGTGGGATCGCCGAACTTTACTTGCCCGGTAAACACCTGGTTGCCGCTGAAGGTGTTCGTGGCGCCCACCTGCGAGTACCGCGCATCGGTGAAGGTTGTGTCCAACGCGAGTGTGACGTTGCCGACCGTGCCGCCGCCCGTCAGTCCGGTGCCTGCAGTCACGCCGGTGAGAAGGCTCGAGCCTTGCAGGTCAGCGGCGCAGGTCCAAACGCTGCCGTTCCACTTCAGGATTTGTCCGGCCGTGCAGCCGGTGAGCAGACTTAGATTAAGCGTGCCGGAGGTTCCCCCTCCGGAAAGGCCGCTGCCCGCCGGCGTCAGTACGCCCGAGATCCCGTTGCCTGTACCGGTCGCGGCAGTCTTTTGAAACGACCCATCAGGGAAGTAGACGCCATTGCCGCGGCCGCTGATCTGAATGCTGCCGAAGACGTCCAGCGTCTGTGAGGGGTATGCAGTGCCGATACCCACCAGCCCCTTGTTTTCGAAGAGCGCCGAGTTGCCGATCGTGTCCGGTTCCGTAAATCTCGCCAGGAAGCCCGGGGTACCGAATCCGGAGATCTCTCCTTCCCTGTGGTTGCCCCCCAGCGAGGAGGCGACACCGTCATCAGCACTAGTTTGTCCGCCAGCCGCGCTCTCGGCCAAAGCATAGGCGGAGGCCGGCTTGCCGCCGAGCGTCGCTGCGTCCCCGGCCTTCAAGGCGTAGGGCACACTCACCAGTAGCACGCGCGGCTGCTCGACCTCGCCCGGCAACTCCACCCTGACGCCCAGCCAGCGTGGCTCGCCCGCGGTGAACAGATCCACGGGCATTCCTTCGCTCCTTGTGCTGCCGAGCAGCACGGCGTAGCGGCCCTGTGCATCCGATTCGGCGTTTTGCGTCTCGATCCAGAGCGCAGTGCCGTCCTGCTGCTCCGCGTAAATGGCAAAGGTGAGAGTGGCTGTGCCGCTCCACGGCCTGCCGTCGGAGGTCTTGGCGGCGCCTGAATAGCGAAGCAGCCGGGGAACCGGAGCAGAGGCAGCGGACGCCACGGCGCCGCTGACTGATGCGCTCGCAGGGCTGTCCTGGGCCAGTACGACAAGTGGGCTGGAGAGAAGGGCGAAGACCGCCAAGGCGTAGCGATATTTCATGAGTGACTCCCCTGTTGCGAATTGAACTTCGGGCCGCGGCAAACCACTGACGTCTCCTTCTTTCCCGGTCGTCTTGATCGGCTTGCAATTCGCCAGAATCTGGGTGTGCGCGACTGTGCCGATTGCGCAGCCCAGATGGCAGAAAGCAATTCTTCGAAGTCCTTATGCGCGTTGTTGGTTCTGAGTGAATCCACTGGCGCACGACCCCCGAAGAGCAGTGTGCGGCACTGTGCAGTGAACGGGGTGCGAACGTCAATGGACGGGGTCTGAACTGTGTCTGAACTTTTCCCGTAGAGCTAACTTGCTGGTTCAGACCCAGAGACACCGCCGCAAGCTCGGGCTTGCCCGCGTTGGAAAATACGCAGGAATTCTATATGCAGACCCGATTTAGTCAAGTTCGAAATTCGGTACTAGCAGTACCCAATTTTATGAGGAGAAGCAGGATATTCGCCAGGAGATTCTGGCCAGAATGCGACCGGTTGAGCTGGCAGCGCTTGCCCGACAAGTGCCGCCTGGCCACGGTTGGGTTTATCAAGCTGACTCGCCGCGCTTTTCCGCGCAGCATTGACACCCCCTGCACGCGCGCCTATATTTTTGATGGTCCCTGCGGATGTCTTCGACACCTTTCGGCGAGCACCTGAAACGCGAGCGCGAGATGCGCGGCGTTTCCATTGAAGAAGTCTCAGCCGCCACGCGCATCAGCACGCGGTTCCTGGAAGCGATCGAAAACGATCAGTGGGAGCGTCTGCCCGGCGGCGTGTTCAATCGCGGGTTCATCCGCTCGATCGCGCGATTCCTGGGGCTCGACGAAGACGGCCTTGTCGCCGAGTACGCGCTCGAGACGCACGCCATCGCGGATGCCCGGGTTGCGTCCCAGGCGCCAACCGAGATGCCGCGGAACTGGCGGCCCGCCGCCGTCGCGCTGGGATTGATCGTGCTGCTCCTTGCGGGTGCGGTCTTTGGCTACCATCACTATCGCGCGCGGATTGTGGCGCGGTGGCACAGGGCGCCCGCCCGGGCCAGCGCGGCAGACCAGGGCGGAGGCGTCCCGAGCGCGCCAGCGGCACCCGCAGCCAACAACGGCCCCTCGGCGGCGCCCGTTGCGCTCGAACTAAAGATCGAGGCCGGCAAGCCCGCCGATGTGAAAGTAGTTGCTGACGGGAAAACTCTCTTCGAAGGGACCGTGCAAGCGGATGATGTGAAGCAGTTCGAGGCCCGCGACACTTTCGAAATCTCGGACAGCGATTCGAGCGCCCTTCTGCTCGAACTCAACGGCCAGTCCATTCCGTCGATCGGCACGCCGGGCCAGCGCGGCAGCGTCACGCTCACGCGCAACGATTTGAAACCCGCTGAGGGAGCGTCCCATTAGCGCCGAACTGCGCGAACAAATCCGCTCCGGCCATGCGCGCCCGGAGCAGAAGCTGGCGGTCTGCGCGGGAAGCGTCCCGCTCGGCGCGGAGGATCGCGTCGAGTTGCTCGCCGTGCTCGCCTCGGACGCCGATGCCGCAATCGCCGAGCGCGCGCAAAACGCCCTGCTGACGCAGCCGGTGGAGCATTTCCTGGCGGCGGTCGCGCGCGCCGACGCCGACCCGCGCCTCTTCACTTACTGCGCGAATGAGTTGAGCGGGAAGACCGGTGTGGCCGACGCGCTTGCGAAAAACGAGGCCTGCCCGACGGCGCTTATCGCGCGCGTGGCGCAGCAACTGACCTCGGCGGGAATCCAGGGTTTGCTCGGCAATCTCGAACACTTGATCGCCGATCCGCAGCTCGTCATCGCCGTGGCGGGCTCTTCGGCGGCGACCGTGGAGCAGCGCGATCTGCTCGGCGAAATGCGGAAGGGCGCCGTCGCCATGAACGAGATCGAAGAGGTCGCGGCGGAAATCGAGCCTGATCCGGTGAAGCGCGAGACGCTGATGCAAAAGGTGACGCACATGAACGTGGTGCAGCGCCTCACGCTCGCGCTGAAAGGCGGCCGTACCGAGCGGATGCTGCTGATCCACGATTCGAACAAGCTCGTGCAAAGATGCGTCCTGCAATCGCCCCGGCTCACGGACACGGAAGTCGAAGCGTTCGCTTCGATGACCAATCTGACGGGGGAAATTCTTCGAGCAATTTCGCTGACGCGAATCTTCATGAAGAGCTACGCGGTCGTCAGAAACCTCGTCAACAACCCGAAGACGCCCCTCGACGTCTCCCTGCACCTTTTTCCACGGCTCACGGCCAGCGACCTTGTGAAACTCACGGCGAACAAGAACGTCCCCGAAACACTGCGATCGACAGCCATGAAGCTTCATCGAAAGCGCAAGCTGGGGGGCAGCGGCAGTTAGTCGCTGGTCTTGCGGAGCTTGCGATTCGAATGCGTGCCGAGGCGTGCCTCCCTGCAAGCATGGCGAGGATCACTGGCAAAGCCTTCCCAAAGTGTGCTAAGGAGAACCCATCGTCGGGCTTGAATTCCGACGGATGACCCGTGCCAGCCCCAAGACCTCTGACAGAAGGATCCGTAGTGATCAGCTCGCGAGGCGTCGAGCGCCTCCGCTCTGGGCACCTATGGGTGTATCGCAGCGACGTCCGCGAAGCGCACGCGGAGCCGGGAGCCGTCGTCCGGCTGAACGACGAGCGCGGGAATTTTCAAGGGCAGGCTTTCTACAGCGACAAGTCGCAGATCTCCATACGCCTTCTCACGCGACAGGACGTGCCCGTTGACCGCGAATTCTTTGCGGAGCGCTTTCGCCGCGCGGACGCCTATCGGAAGCTGGTGGTTGAGAATTCGGAAGCGTTCCGGCTTGTGTACAGCGAGGGCGACCTCTTGCCTTCGCTGATCGTCGATCGATACGGCGATTACTTCGTCATGCAGACCTTGAGCCAGTCCACGGAGCGCCTCAAGGGCCTCTTTGTCGAAATCCTCGTCGAGCTTTTCTCTCCGAAAGGAGTGCTCGAACGCAACGATCCAAAGGTGCGTCTGCTGGAAGGCCTTGAGCAGCAGGTGAGTGTCCTATATGGCGAGATCCCACCGGAACTGCTGGTGAAAGAGAGCGGCGTGACGTTTGTCTGCGACCTGGCGAAGGGCCAGAAGACGGGCTCATTCCTCGATCAGCGGGAAAACCACTGGGCCGCGCGCCGCTATGCATCCGGAGACGTCCTCGATTGCTTCGGCTATCAGGGCGGTTTCGCGCTCACGATCGCGGACAAGTGCTCTCACGTCGAAGGCATCGACATGGCTCCCGCAGCCGTCGAGGCGGCAAGGCGCAACCAGAAATTGAATTCCATTGCGAACGCGCACTTTCGCGAAGGCAACACGTTTGACCTCCTCAAGAAGTACGACGAAGCGGACCGGCGGTTTCAGATGGTCATTCTCGATCCGCCGGCGTTCGCCAAGAACCGGGACAGCATTCCGGCGGCGCGCCGGGGGTACAAGGAGATCAATCTCCGCGCACTGAAGCTCCTCCGGCCGGGCGGATACCTGGTGACCTGCTCGTGCTCCTACCACATCACGGAGCCGCTGTTCCTACAGATCCTAGCCGAAGCGGCCAACGACGCCCGGAAAACCGTTGCGGTCGTCGAGCGAAGGACGCAGGCGCAAGACCACCCAATCCTGCTGACGATGCCCGAGACCCACTACCTTAAGTGTTTGATAGTTAAGCTATTAGAATAGAATAATGGGCATTTCCGCACATCTCGACTTGTCTCCATAGCGCCTTGACATAACAACGCTCATATATTATGCTCTTGATATGCTAACTAAGGGCCGACGCCGCGTTTCACCGGCCCTCGCGTTTTCTGCGCGCGTTGAGTATTCCAAACCAAAGTGAGAGACTTTTCCCATGCTGCGATTTGACAAACTGACGGTGAAAGCGCAGGAAGCGCTCCAGGCGGCCCAGGAAATGGGGGCGCGCTCGGGCCAGCAGCAGATCGAGCCGTTGCACCTGCTCTGGGCGCTCATCGCGCAGGGCGATGGCGTGGTGCCGCCGCTCCTCGAAAAACTGGGCGTTTCACCGGCGGGGCTGGCCAGCGAGGTCGAAAAGCAGATCGAGCGCCTTCCGAAGGTTTCGGGCGGCTCCGAACAATCCCTCAGCCGGGCTTCCAATAGCGTTCTTGAGAAAGCCTTCGATGAAGCGCAGCGCCTGAAGGACGAGTACGTTTCGACCGAGCACATTTTGCTGAGTATTGCCGGGGCGGATCGCGATCCGGCGAGCCAGATTCTCGCGCGCCAGGGCGCGAGCCACGATGCGATCCTGCAAGCGATGACGACGATTCGCGGCAGCCATCGCGTCACGTCCCAGAATCCCGAATCAACGTATCGGGCGATCGAACAGTACGCTCGCGATCTCACGGAAGCGGCCCGGCGTGGCAAGCTCGATCCCGTGATCGGGCGCGACGAAGAGATTCGCCGCGTCATGCAGATTCTTGCGCGGCGCACCAAGAATAATCCGGTGCTGATTGGCGAGCCGGGCGTTGGCAAGACGGCCATCGTTGAGGGCCTGGCCGGGCGCATCGTCGCAGGCGATGTCCCCGAGGTTCTAAAGCCGAAGCGCATTGTGGCGCTCGACCTCGCCGCGCTCGTGGCCGGCGCGAAATACCGTGGCGAGTTTGAAGACCGTCTGAAAGCTCTTTTGAAGGAAGTGACCGAATCCGAGGGACAGATTATTCTGTTCATCGACGAGCTGCATACGCTCGTCGGCGCAGGCGCGGCCGAAGGCTCGATGGACGCCTCGAACATGCTGAAGCCGGCGCTGGCGCGAGGCGAGTTGCGGGCCATTGGAGCGACCACGATCAACGAATACCGCAAATATATTGAGAAAGATCCCGCCCTGGAGCGCCGCTTCCAGCCGGTGCAGGTCGGCGAACCGTCCGTCGAAGACACCATCGCGATTCTGCGCGGCCTCAAGGAGCGTTACGAAGTGCACCACGGCGTCCGCATCAAGGACGCCGCGATCGTGGCTGCGGCGATGCTTTCCGAGCGCTACATCACAGGCCGCTTTTTGCCGGACAAGGCTATCGATCTGGTGGACGAGGCCGCGGCCGGCCTGCGCATGGAAATCGATTCGCTGCCCACGGAAATCGACCTAATCGAGCGGCGGATCATGCAACTCGAAATCGAGCGCCAGGCGCTGCGCAAGGAATCGGACCCGCATTCCAAGGAACGGCTGGGGCAGATCGAAAGGGAGCTCAGCACGCTGCGCGAACAGTCCAACGGCCTGAAGGCGCACTGGCAGACGGAGAAGGACGCGATCGGCCGCATCCGTAAGCAGAAGGAATCGATCGAGCAATTGAAAGCCGAGGAGCAGCGCTTCGAGCGCGCCGGCGATCTTTCGCGCGTAGCGGAAATCCGCTACGGCAAACTTTCGGCTGCCGAAAAAGAATTGAAGGCGGCGCAGGATCGTCTCGCCGAGCTGCAAAAAGACCACCCGATGCTGAAGGAAGAGGTGGGCGAGGAAGAGATCGCGAAAATCGTCGCCAAGTGGACCGGCATCCCGGTCGGGCGGCTGCTCGAAGGCGAGGTCCAAAAACTCGTCCACATGGAAGAGCGGCTGCGCCAGCGCGTGGTGGGACAGGATCCCGCGCTCGCGAGCGTGGCCAACGCGGTCCGCCGCAGCCGGTCGGGGCTGAGCGATCCGAACAGGCCCATCGGCTCATTCTTGTTTCTGGGGCCGACCGGCGTGGGAAAGACGGAGCTGGCGCGGGCGCTCGCCGAATTCCTGTTCGACGACGAGCGCGCGATCGTGCGCCTCGATATGTCCGAGTACATGGAGAAGCATTCGGTGGCGCGGATGCTGGGCGCGCCTCCGGGCTACGTCGGCTACGAAGAGGGCGGCCAGTTGACCGAGCAAGTCCGCCGCCGGCCGTACTCGGTTGTGCTGCTCGACGAAATCGAGAAGGCGCATCCGGACGTTTTCAACGTCCTGCTACAGATTCTCGAGGACGGGCGTCTAACCGATGGAAAGGGGCGCACCGTGGATTTCCGCAACGCCGTCATCATCATGACCTCCAACGTCGGCTCGACGGCGATCTTCGAGCTCGCGGGCAAGGACCCGAAGAAGGCGCGCGAGGAGGCGATGGGCGCGCTGCGGGAGATGTTCCGCCCCGAGTTCTTGAACCGCATCGATGATATCGTGATGTTCAGCCCGCTCGGGAAGGATCAGATCGAGCGGATCATCGACCTGCAAATGGCTTCCTTCATGAAGCGGGTGGCCGAAAAGCAAGTGGCTCTCACGCTCACGGCGGCGGCGAAGGCGGCGCTCTTCCGCGAGGGCTACGACCCCGCCTACGGCGCGCGGCCGATGAAGCGGGCCATCCAGCGGCTGATTCAGGATCCGCTGGCGCTGAAAATCCTCGATGGCGAAGTGAAGCCGGGCGACGAAGTCCTGGTGGACGCAGACTCGAAGACCGGCGAGATGAAGTTCAAGCGGGAAATCGCAAAGGTGGGCGCCGCCTGAAACGGCGCAGGGAACAGGGACCATGAAGACCTTTAAGACGGCATTTCTGCTGACCGCGTTGACGTTGCTGCTTCTTTTCATAGGGCAGGCATTCGGCGGGCGCAACGGCATGACCTTTGCGCTCGTGATCGCCGTCGTTATGAACGGCACGGCCTACTTCTTTTCGGACAAGATTGCTTTGATGTCGAGCGGCGCGCAGCCGATCAGCCGCGAGCAGTCGCCGCGTTTGTACGCCGTGATGGAGCGGCTGGCGGGCAAGGCAAAGTTGCCGATGCCGAAGCTCTACATGATTCCGCAGCCCGCGCCGAATGCATTCGCCACCGGCCGGAATCCGAGCCACGCGTCGGTGGCCGTCACGCAGGGACTGATGGAATTGATGGACGATGAGGAGCTCGAGGGCGTGATCGCGCACGAGCTTTCGCACGTCCGCAACTACGACATTCTGACCTCTTCGATCGCCGCGACGATCGCCGGTGCAATCACTTGGGCCGCCCAGATGGGCCGCTGGGCCATGATCTTCGGCGGCTGGGGCGGGCGCGATGACAACCGCGAAGGCGGTGGCGGCCTGGAAGCAATCCTGATGCTGATCCTCGCGCCGCTCGCGGCCGTGTTGCTCCAGCTCGGCATCTCGCGCCAGCGCGAATACCAGGCGGACGCCTCGGGCGCGAGGATGGTCGGCCACCCCTACGGTCTGGTGCGCGCGCTCGAAAAGCTCGGCGCGTACAACAAGAAAATCCCCATGGATATCTCGCCGTCCACCTCGGCCCTTTGCATCGTAGCTCCTCTTACGGCCGGCCAGTTCCTCTCCGGGTGGTTCAGCACGCACCCGCCGCTTGCCGAGCGTATCGCCCGGCTACAGAACATGACCATCACCCGCTGAGTTGACTCGCGCCTTAGTCCACCCGAGGCGGACGAATCCGTCACCGCGCAGAAAGCATTAATGCCACGTAAAAATTGCAGGGTGGATCTGGCGATTTGACAAGCCAGCCGCCGCCCCCATCTCTGTATCTCGCTGACCTATAATCACTTATGCTCGGAATTCCGGTTTGGCATATTTGGCTTCGGGCGTGCTCCTAATGATTCCAGCAAGGGGTTTCCACGGAGGAAAAACAACATGCTCGAAGAAAAACATGAAGTGATACAGGAAGGGGCGACGCCGCGATGGATTGGGATCGTCACGGTTGCGCTGGCCATTATTTCGCTCGCGGCCCTGGGCTTTGGGTGGACGGCAACGAGCCGCTCGTCGGCGCTTCAACAGACTCTCTCAACGCAGGTGCAGCAATCCAAGCAGAACGAGGACATTCTCTCGCAGCGGCTTGCGAAGACCGAGGACACCAACGCGCAGCTTCAGGGCGAGCTCAGCGTGGTGACCGACAAGATGAAGCTGACGGAATCCGAAGTCGGCCGTGCGCGCCAGCAGGCCAAGGTGATCAAGGCAGACGACGCCAAGCAGCTGACGGACCTTCAGACCAATATGACCGGCCAGTTGGCCACGAAGGCGAACGTCGATGACGTCAACAAGCTCGGCACGGACGTCAACGGTGTCCGCACCGACCTCGAGGCCGAGAAGAACAACCTGACACTAACCCGCGGCGAATTCGGCACGTTGATCGCGAAGAACCACGACGAAGTCGAAGAGCTTCGCCGTCTGGGTGAGCGCGACTACTACGAGTTCACCATCGACAAGAAGAACACCCGCGAAAAGGTGGGCGATCTGATGGTCGAGCTCCGCGGCGTGAACGAGAAGAAGAACCTGTACACGGTTGCCATCTACGTGGACGACTCGCGGTACGAGAAGAAGAATCGCTCATCCAACGAGCCGATCTACTTCTTCACGCACGGTTCGCGGGCTCCGCTCGAGTTCACGGTGAATTCGATCGGGAAGGATAAGATCGCCGGCTACCTGAGCGTGCCGAAGGTTGCAACCACACACGCGCAGGCTTCCGGGAATTAAACAGACTGCGGGCCACCCCTGGCGGGGAGGCAGCAGACGCAACAGAGAGGGCATCCGCCGAGGCGGGTGCCCTCTTTTTTTGTTTTATTCTGCCTTGCTGAGAGCCCGCGTCTTGCGGCTCAAGAATCTCTTGGCGAGAGAGGGGAGCTTGTCGTGCGTGATCTTTCCCTGTTCGTAGAGCTTCACCTTTGCCTTGGCCGACTTGCGGCGGCGACGCTGTCGCTTTTGAGCGACGTAACGCTTTTCATTGGCCATCCAATTCTCCTTCGGAAAAGTTGCGACAATCGATTGTAGCGGAGTAGCAACCGTATGCAAGCTCGCTTGTGATTTCGCGGCCCAATTCCGGTAGCATGCTCTGAGAGCGCGGGGCCAGCGCTCCGAACCCATGCCGACAACCGTCATCCACGCCAGCCGGATTCTGACACCGGACGAAGAGATCAGCGACGGCATCATCGTCGTCGAGGGAAGCCGGATCGCCGCGCTGGGGCATCGCGACACGATGCGCCTGCCTGCGGGCGCGACGGACTACGTCGCCTCGGGCATGACCGTGGTTCCCGGTTTTGTGGATCTCCACATCCACGGCGCGGGCGGCCACGATTTCATGGAAGGGAATGCGCGCGCGCTGGACCGCATCACGTCCACCGTCGCGCGCCACGGCACAACGTCTGTCGTCGCAACCACCGTCACCGCGCCTGTGGAGGAAACGTGCCACAGCCTCGAAGGAATCGCGCGCTACATTCGCAATCATGAGACTCCGAAGGAGCCCGCCGAAACTGGCCGGGCCGCCGCCGAAATTCTCGGCATCCATCTGGAGGGGCCGTTCATCAGCAAGGCGCGCCGCGGCGTGCATCCTCCCGATTCCATCGCGAGACCTTCGATTGAGGTCCTGGAGAAGTTTTTGAAGGCTGCGGATGGGTTGGTGCGGATTCTGACGATCGCGCCCGAGCTGCCCGGCGCGATGGAGCTGATCGGTCCCGCGCTCGCGGCCAAAATCGTGGTCGCCCTCGGACATACGGACGCCGATTACGATCAGGCGCGCGCGGCCATTCATGCCGGAGCGCGGCACGCCGTGCACATCTACAACGCCATGCGGCCGTTCACGCACCGCGATCCGGGCGTCATCGGCGCGATCCTGACCGATCCGGAAGTTACCGCCGAAATCATCGCGGACCTCGTTCACGTCGCGGGCCCTGCGATCCAGGTCCTGATCGGGACGAAAGGATTCGATACGATTCTCCTTGTGAGCGACGGCATCGCCGCCACGGGCATGCCCGACGGAAATTACCGCCTGGGAAATTTCGAAGTCGCCGTGAAAGATGGCGTGGCGCGAAATGCCGAAGGGAAGCTCGCAGGCAGCACACTCACTCTGGATCGCGCGCTGCGGAATATCGTTGCGCTCGGCGTGCCCTTGACGGATGCCGTGCGGATGGCCACGGTGCTGCCCGCGCGGCGCCTGGGCCTTGCAGGAAAGAAAGGCATCATTGCCGTGGGCGCGGACGCCGATCTTGTCGCGCTGACTCCCGACTTGCGCGTGGCGGGTGTGATGACGCGCGGCGTCGGGCTCGCCTGAAAAGTGGAGGGACTCAGATGCACTTTGAATACGAGATCCCAGCCGATGAATTCGTCGCGTCCCAGCTCCTATACCACAGGTTGAATAGTGGTCGTAAGCCTGCTGATCGTGCAGCTGCTTGGATCCTCGCCGGCTTGTTCTTCATTGTCGTTGCCTGGAGCGAAAGAACGCCCAAGCCGCCATCATTCCTACTCGGGGTCATAGGAGCATGGTGGATTTATGCGGGAGTCCGAAATCTCTTTCCTTCGAGGTTTTTCCGCCGCGCCTATCGGGCGTTTGAGTTTGCCGGAAAAGGGTTCGAAGCAGATGTAGATGAAAACGGCTTCGAGGTAAAAGGCGATTTCTGCGACTGGCGCGTCAGGTGGCCAGGTGTGCGGCTAAAGGGCGAGGACGACCGAGTCTTTATTTTTACCTCGGGAGGTACGATTTTTACTTTCGGGAAGAAATATTTGAATAGCGGACAACAGCAGGAGCTTCGTAGACTTAGCGGCTTAAAAGCTCTTTAACGGTCGAGAGATACTAACGCTGACCCCCTTTTCACAAGTTCCCGGACACCGTTAGTTGCTAGGAATTCAGCGGGATTTTCAGCTCTGCGGCAAGTAGGTAGGGATCAAATGGGCTGCAAGCGAAGTAGCGGCCGTCCACTTCAAGCGTCGGGATTTTGCGCCGTCCATCGTTGACGCGAAGGACGAGTTCCTCGGCCTCCGGCGTTTCGTCGATGTTTACTTCGTGGAATTTCACGCCGCGTTCGCGCAGGAACTGCTTGGCGCGGCGGCAATCGCCGCACCACGGTGTGCAGTACATCGTGATTTCAACCGTTCGCTTCTTTTTCATCCAAGTGGACGCAAGGCAGGATCGAAATAAATCTTACACCAATTGGATGCGGCGGGAATTGCGCGGATTCTTCGGAGGGTGACCAGATGTGGACGTCCGCGCTGACGCCGGATTGCTAGCTATGCGCGCCGGCCGCTGCGCCTGTCCTGGCCGCCGCCTGGAGGCGCACCATGGCGCGCGCGAGCGCAAACGAGGCATGCTGCCAGTCCGGATCTCCGGAGCTGGCCTTCGCGAGAGCAGCCTGGGCGCGCTCCTGAGCGGCGCGCGTGCGCTCGATGTCGATCTCCTCGGCGCGTTCGGAAAGTTCCGCAAGCACGATCACGCGGTCCGGCAACACCTCTGCGTAACCGTTGATGACGGTGAGGTAGCGCGTCTCCGAGCCCTTGCGATACGCCAGGATTCCGATGCCAAGCTCCGTGATCAGCGGCGCGTGGCCCGGAAGGACGCCGAGATAGCCTTCCTTGCCCGGAATCTCCACGGACTGCACCGTTTCCTGCAGCACGTGCCGCTCGGGCGTCACGACTTGAAGTTCGATGTTCTCGGATGCCATTTTCTCGGTCCTGGCGCTCTCGACTACGCGACGGCGGCGATCTTTTCCGCCTTCTCGCGCGCCTCTTCGATCGTGCCCACCATGTAGAAAGCCTGTTCGGGAAGCTCGTCGTGCTTGCCTTCGACGATCTCCTTGAATCCGCGAATCGTGTCCTCGACCTTCACGTACTTCCCTTCGAGGCCGCTGAACTGTTGGGCGACGAAGAACGGCTGCGAGAGAAACTTTTCGATTTTGCGGGCCCGCGCGACCGTCTGCTTATCGTCGTCGGAAAGCTCTTCAATTCCCAGAATGGCGATGATGTCCTGCAACTCCTTGTAGCGCTGGAGAACGGACTTCACGGCGCGCGCCACGCTGTAATGCTCCTGGCCCAGGATGCGCGGATCGAGAATGCGCGAGAAGCTCGCCAGCGGATCGACCGCGGGATAGATGCCGCGTTCGACGATCTGCCGGCTGAGGTTCGTCGTGGCGTCGAGGTGCGTGAACGTCGCCGCCGGAGCGGGGTCTGTATAGTCGTCGGCGGGCACGTAAATCGCCTGCACGGACGTGATCGAGCCGCTCTTGGTCGAGGTGATGCGCTCTTGAAGCTCGCCGATTTCGGTGTTGAGGTTCGGCTGGTATCCGACGGCCGAAGGCATGCGGCCGAGCAGCGCCGATACTTCCGAGCCCGCCTGCACGAACCGGAAAATATTGTCGATGAAGAGCAGCACGTCGAGATGTTCTTCGTCGCGGAAATATTCCGCGACCGTCAGGCCCGTCAACCCCACGCGAAGACGTGCGCCGGGCGGTTCCGTCATCTGCCCGTAGATCAGCGCGCAGCGCGATTTGTCGGAATTACCCGGATCGATGACGCCCGACTCCTGGAACTCGAGCCACAGGTCGTTGCCCTCGCGGGTGCGCTCACCCACTCCGGCGAAAACGGAAACGCCGCCATGCTTCATCGCGACGTTATTGATCAGCTCCTGAATCAAGACGGTCTTGCCGACGCCAGCGCCCCCGAACAATCCGATCTTGCCGCCCTTCAAGTACGGCTCAATCAGGTCGACGACTTTGATGCCCGTCTCGAACATCTCGAGGGTCGTCGATTGATCCTCGAGAGACGGCGCCGGCCGATGAATCGGATAGCGCTTCTCATATTTCACGGGCCCCAGGCCGTCCACGGGCTCGCCGAGCACGTTGAGCACGCGGCCGAGCGTCCCGCGCCCCACCGGCACCGAAATCGGCTCGCCCAAATCGAGTGCCTGCATGCCTCGCACCAATCCCTCGGTCGGCTTCATCGCCACGGCGCGGACGCGTCCTTCGCCAAGGTGCTGCTGGACTTCGGCGACGATGTCGAGCGGATCGGGGATGTTGAATCCTTCGCTCGTGATGCGCACCGCGCTGTGAATCCGGGGAAGGTGCCCCTCCGCGAATTGCACGTCGACCACCGGCCCGATGACTTCCACGACTCGGCCAATTTTTGTGTTGTCAGTTGCCATTGTCTCTCCCCAGGTTTCTGCCGGGCGCTCGCTAGCTTGTCGCCGACGCGGCGCCGCTCACAATTTCAATCAATTCCTTCGTGATTCCCGCCTGGCGAATCTTGTTCATCTCCAGCGTCACTTTGTCGATCAGCTCGGACGCGTTCCGCGTGGCGGAGTCCATTGCCGTCATGCGCGCCGCCCATTCCGCGGCCGACGATTCGAGCAGCGTCCGGAAAACCTCCGCTTCGAGATATCGCGGCACCAAACCGTTGAAAATCTCCGAGACCGGCTCTTCGTAGATGTAGTCCACCAGAGATTTCCCGCTCGGAGAGAGATCGTGCGGCATCGCGGCCTCGTTCACCACACTGCTGGTGGCGGGCATCCCGGTCGGTTCGGGCGATCCGGATTCCAACACCGTGGGGTCGATCGGAAGCAGCTTCTGCAAGCGCAGCCTCTGGATCATGACATTCTTGAATTCGTTGTAAACGGCGTACACGGCGTCCACTTCGCGTGTGGCGTATAGCTCCGCGATTTTTCCCGCGATTTCCTTCGCGATAAGAAAATCCACGTTGCCGGAGACGTTGACGTATTCTCCCGCGAAATCCCACGGGCCTCTCTTCAGTGCGTTGCGGCCTTTCTTGCCGATCGCGAGAATCTGCGCTTTTTTCGAGGAGTTTTCGCGGAGGAACGCGGTCGCGCGCCGGATCACGTTGGCATTGAACGCTCCGCACAGGCTGCGGTCGCCGGTCATTACGACCAGCAGAATTCGCTCTTCCGGCCGCCGCTCGAGCAGCGGGTGCGCCGTGGATTCCATGCGTGCCGCGGCCGAGCGCAGCACGCGCAGGATCTCGCGCGCGTAAGGCCGCGCCGCAAACACGCCTTCCTGGGCGCGGCGCAGCTTCGCCGCAGCCACGAATTTCATCGCCCGCGTGATCTGCTGCGTGCTCTTCACGGAGCGGATGCGGCGCCGGTAATCGATCAGTGTGGGCATCGGGAGTCTGGTTAGTCCGCGGCGGCTGCGCCGGCTTTGAACCGTTCCTTGAACGCCTCGAGCGCCTTCAGCGCATCGGCGCGCAGCGAATCATCGATTGTTTTCTTCTCCCGGATCGTCTTCAAAAGCGCCGGATGATTCGTTTCGACGAACGGAAAGAGATCGGCCTCGAACCGCTGGACTTCGGAGATCTCAAGATCATCGAGAAAGCGGTTGGCGCCGGCGAAAATAATCAGGACCTGCTTTTCGACCGCGAGCGGTTGGTATTGATCCTGCTTCAGAATCTCGACGAGCCGCTGCCCGCGCGCGAGCTGCTGCTGCGTGGCCTTGTCGAGCTGCTCGGTGCCGAACTGCGCGAACGCGGCGAGGTCGCGGTATTGCGCCATGTCGAGCCGGAGAGTACCGGCCACCTGGCGCATGGCCTTGATCTGCGCGTTGCCGCCGACGCGGCTCACGGAAATGCCGGCGTTGATTGCCGGGCGAATGCCGGAGTTGAAGAGGTCCGCTTCCAGGTAGATCTGGCCGTCGGTGATGGAGATGACGTTCGTCGGGATGTACGCCGAGACGTCGCCCGCCTGCGTTTCGATCACGGGCAGCGCCGTCAGCGAGCCCGCGCCGAGCTTGTCGTTCAGTTTCGCGGCACGCTCCAGCAGGCGCGAGTGCAGGAAGAAGACGTCGCCGGGGAACGCTTCGCGGCCCGGTGGCCGGCGGAGCAGGAGCGAGATTTCACGGTACGACTGCGCGTGCTTTGAAAGGTCGTCGTAGAAACAGACGGCGTGGCGCTTGGAATCGCGGAAGTACTCGCCCATCGCCGCGGCCGCGAACGGCGCGATGTACTGCATCGTGGCCGGCTCGGCGGCCGAGGCCGCCACGACGATGCTGTATTCGAGCGCGCCGTAGTCCGCAAGCGTCTTCACCACCTGCGCGATCGTCGAACGCTTCTGCCCGATCGCGCAATAAATGCAGATCATGTCTCCGCCGCGCTGATTGATGATCGTGTCGAGAATGATCGCGGTCTTGCCCGTCTGGCGGTCGCCGATGATCAGCTCGCGCTGCCCGCGGCCGATCGGAATCATCGAGTCGATCGCCTTGATGCCGGTCTGAAGCGGCTCGCGCACCGGCTGCCGGTCGACCACGCCCGGCGCCAGGCGCTCGAGCGGATTGCGATGCTCTGTCGCGATGGGGCCTTTGCCGTCGAGCGGCTGGCCGAGCGGGTTCACCACGCGCCCGATGAGCGCCTCGCCCACCGGCACGGACATAATCCGGTTCGTGCGCTTCACCGTGTCGCCTTCGCGGATTTGCGTGTAATCGCCCAGCAGCACCGTGCCGACCTGGTCTTCTTCGAGGTTGAGCGCGATGCCGAACACGTCGTGCGGAAACTCGAGCATCTCGCCCGACATGCACCGGTCGAGGCCGTGAAGGCGCGCGATGCCGTCGCCGACCGAAATGACCGAGCCGACCTCGTCCACCGCGACCGTTTGCTGATAGTTCTCGATCTGCTCGCGCAGAATCTTTGTGATTTCGTCTGCCTTGATATTCGCCATCCCTGGCTCCTATTCCGCTTCGAGCTGCTCGCGCAGCCGCGTCAATTGCTCGCGCACCGAACCGTCGTAGACGGTTGAACCAACGCGCACGACGGCTCCGCCGACGAGCGACTGGTCCTCCCGGAAGCGCGCTTCGATCTTTTTCCCCGTGCGCTGTTCGAGCGCCGCGGTCAAACGCTTTCGCTCTTCGGCGCTTAGTTCCCGCGCCGAGGTCACTTCGGCTTCGGCAATCCCGAGCCGTGAGTTGAGTTCCACGTGAAACGCCTGCTGAATCTCGCGCAGCAATTCCGTCCGGCGATGATCCACAAGGAGATACACGAAATTCCGGACCGCCGGCGACAGATCCATCCGCGCCGCGATCTTCTCGATCACTTTTTGCTTCGCGTCGTTGCCCACCGCCGGGCTCTCGAGGACATTCCGCAGGTCAGCTGACGAGTAAAACGCCTCGACAAACGCAGCCAGATCGCGCTTCACGCCTTCGGCGTTTTTCTGCTCGAGCGCTGCGTCCACCAGCGCTGCCGCGTATCGCGATGAAACCGCGCCGTTCAATTCGCGCTCCCCTCAAGCTCCCCGACGAACGTGCGGAAGAGCGCAGCCTCGGCCTTCGGCGTCAGCTCTTGCCGCAGCAGAGCTTCCGCGCGCTCGACGGCCATCCCCGCCGCAAGCATCTTCAGCTCGATGCGCGCCGCACGCTCGGCCGCGGCGACCTCCGCCTGGGCGGCGCGTTCGATGGCGTCCGCCTCGGTCCGCGCCAGTATTCGAAGGCGCTCGGCCTCGGCATCGGCACCGCGCTTCGCGTCCACCCGCATTTCGGCGACGTCCGTCTCGATCCCGGCAAGCTTGGCCTGCGCTTCGCGGCGCTGTTTCTCGGCCGCCTCGCGCGCTCGAGTCCCTTCCGCAATCTTTTGCGCGATTTCTTCGGTGTGGCTTCGGAAATACGGGCGCGCTTTTCGGAAGGCGAACACAAGCAATCCGAGAACGATCGCGAAATTCACCCACCGGAAAACCCAGCCGATGGGCAAATCGGCCAGAGACGGCTTGCTTTCCTCCGCGAATGCCGGCGCGGCTGCCAGAAGCAATGACGTCCCGGCGAGAGCGAGCGTCAGCCCAACGAACCTGCCTGCGAATCGGACGGCGCGCCTCATCGACCCGCTCCTCCGCGCAACGAAGAGGGTTTTTCAAGAATCGCGCGCGCGATTTGGCTCGCGAGCGCGGGCATATCGAGCTCGACTTGCGCGCGGGCGGCGGCGAGGTCTGCCGCAATTTTCTTTTTGGCGGCGCTCACGTCTTCCTGAGAGCGGCTGCGGATCGCCTTCAGCAACTGCGCGCGGCCATCGAGAGCCGTCTGGCGCGCCGCTTCCTGTTCGCCGTAGATTTCCGCGCGCGCTTTTCGCAGGGCATCGTTGTAGGAATCGAGCTCCTGCTTCGCGGCGGCCTCCACGGCGGCGGCTTCGGTGCGGGCGCCCTCCATCAAGGCCTCGCGCTTCGCCATGGCCTCCTGGATCGGTGTGAAAAATGCCCAGCGGAGGAAAAAATAGAATAGGAGAACGCCGATTGTGGTCGGCAAGGCGCCGAGAAACAGTTTTCCGAGCTGGTGGGCGATTTCCATCCTATGGAAAAGGTGCTGCGGCCTGACTCCTGGCTATATTAGTTGATTCCCGGTGTGCGGTCGGGCCCACCGGCACAGACTATTAGGGACAATTAAAGCGAGTGATTATTGCATCCGGCCTTGCCGCGCGTCAAATGTTTTGGCCCGAGCGGACTTTCAGGAGATGGCGCGACGGCGTCATTCAATCCTGCGGAAGAGTTCAAATCTCAGCCAAACACCTGGAATAAAAAAAGGCCCGGGGGCCACGCAAACGGCATGGCCCCCGGGCCTTGGGAAACTTCTTCCGCGTACTCGATCAGAAAATCAACTTCAGCGCGAACTGGATCTGGCGCGAGCTCGTGCTCGTGAGAGCGATCGCGCCGGCATTGTTCACGCCACCAACGTCGCCTGCCTGGTATGCGAGCTGACCAGGGTTGGCATAGACGTTTGGATTCGGCAAACCCAAATTCGTGTGGTTGAGAACGTTGAAGAACTCCGCACGAAACTGGGTGTTCAAGCGCTCGGAGATCTTCGTGTTCTTGATGATCGACGTATCGAGGTTCCGAAGGTTCGGACCCTCCAGCGAGAACTTCGGAACATTGCCCAGCTGTCCCGGGACGCCGAACGGAAGGACGGCTGATGCTCCCGGGGGAGCGTAACAGGTTTCGTTGAACCACTCGTACCACTTCCCCAAGACCTGACCTTTTCCCCCGGGGCAAGTGCCTTTTGGGTTGCCATAGTCCGGGCGATCGGCTGAAATGATCCCGATGAGGGCCGTGTCGGCATTCCCCCCTTCGACAACGTTGATCGGAAGGCCGCTGGTGACTGCCAGAATGCTGGTGATCTGCCATCCTTCGACGAGCCTGTTTCCTTTGAAGGGCAGGGCATACAAGAAATTCAACGTCAGGTTGTTCCGGATGTCGTAAGAGCACAGGCCGTAGTCGTAGTGGCGGTTGTACGGATCGTCTTGCGCGGCGTTGGCTTGCTCGAGACCCGATGTGCCGGAACCGGTCGTCATGCACTTCGAGTACGTGTAGGAAACCTGCCCTTGCAAGCCGCGGCTGAACTGGCGATTCAGCGACGCCTGCAACGAATTGTAGTTCGAGGTGTTCACCGCGTCTTCGGTGATCAGGTCTCCAAAGTACGGCAGACCGCCTGCTACGTAAGGGTCCACGGTTGTGTTTACCCGCGGATTCGCCACGGGGCCGGCGAGGCCGAAAGTACCGTTCCAAAAATTGGGCAGAGTCGTCAAGGATCCGCAAATAGCCGGCGCATTCGTGGGAGCGGACCCGGGGGCTGTTCCCGGCGTATTGCACATCGGTGGATTTTGATGGGTCGGGGAAAAGAGGTGACGGCCTTCCGAGCCGACGTATCCGACCGACAGGACCGTGCCCGATGCAATCTGACGTTGAATCGTCAGGTTGTACTGCATCACATACGGCGCCCTATTGGTCAAGTAGTTGACTCCGGCAACCTCGCCGGCCTCCGGCGTCGGCCCGCCCGGAACTAAACCCGCGAACGGGTTGGGGAAAATCGGGATTGTTTGGCCGACAGCGGCTGCATAGGGCGGAGAAAAGTAAAACTGGGAAGCGTAGGTGCGAGGCGCGACGGAGTCGTTGAACATGCCGAATCCCGCGCGGATGGCAGTCTTATGGTCGCTGAATGGATCAAATGCTATGCCGATCCGGGGCTCAAAATTCAAGGCGTTTGGACTCGCCTGAAAAACATGCTTCACGGGCGTGAACCCATTCGCGAAGGCCGGACCTGCTCCCGTCAAGGCATTCTTGAAGTAGGGAGTTTGGTCCGGAAGGGGGCTGTTGATGATGACCGCGAAAGGCCCGCCCGTGGGGTTGGTCCCAAAGTCATACCGGGCGCCGAGGTTCAGCGTGAGTTTGCTGGATACCTTCCAGTCATCCTCGAAGTAAGGGGCATAGTCAATTTCCTTGAAGTTGCGATCGGAGTTGCCGTGGCCCGGGAACGTGGACAGGTTAAGGAACGGCGCGCCCTCCATAAAACTCTGTTCCGTGAACCACAAAAACGACCCGCCGAGTTCAAATGGAGCGTAGATATTGGTGAGAACCCTGGTAATGGCGACGCCGGCCTTGAAACTGTGAGCACCGTGGGTCCACACGATGTCGTCCCCACCGCCGTACCTGCTCTGGGCGATGTAGTACGGGATGAATCCGTTAGAGCCGACAAGCGAGCAGCCGGAGCAGCCAGCGCTGGTGTTGCCGTCCGTGAATTTGTTCTGCGGGAAGGGCTCCTGCGCGACGAACTGGAGCGGGTCGGGGCAGGCGGCCGCCGAACAAGCGACTCCTGTCGGGTTTGGCAAGTTTCCCGTAGCCGCGTTTGCATACGTTCTGGTGTATATGCCGCGGATCGAGTTCACGACCGTGGGTGACACAATGCGGCGCTCCTGAAGCGTAAAGTACTGGTTGTTGTCAATGTCGGTTTCCGGCCAAAGGGGTAGAACCGGCGACCCGGAAAAAGGCAGCAGTTGGTGCGCCCGGTCGGAGATGTACCGTCCGAAGAGGGAGTCCTTGGAGGAGATATTGTAATCAACACGGCCAATAACGTAGTTCTCGCTTTGCACGTTGCTACCACTCGTGCTGAGCGTCCCATAGCCGCCGGAATCGGCGCCCGTTGGCGGGCCAGCGAGGGCAAAAAGCCCCAGGATTCCCTTGACGGTGGCTGCGGCATCGGCTGCTTGGGGACTGCCGCAACCGAAACCGACGTACGTGTAGGGGCCACCAGTAGTCGGAGGCGGAGGTGTTCCAACCGGGGCAGGGCCACAGGTAGGACCAGCCACTCGGCTTGACGGCAAATAGCCGTTGGCAACATAGGGTTCCGGAACAGTGTCTATGTAGGTTATGCCTTGTGAATTGCGAAAGCCTTCGTAGTTGGCGAAGAAAAACAGCTTGTCCTTAATGATGGGCCCGCCCGCGCTACCGCCGAACTGGTTCTGCCGAAACTCGGGTATTTTGTTGTACGCGACCACCGGAGCCGAGCCGGCAGTTCCGCATGGACCCGGGGCGCAACCTCCGTTGGCGTTATTCACGGGAGTGAAATCGAAGAAATTTTTCGCGTCCAGGGCGCTATTGCGCAGAAATTCGTATGCGGAACCATGAAGAGTGTTCGTGCCGGACTTGGTCGCCGAATTGATGACGACGCCATTGCCGGAAAATTGCGAGCCGTAGGTGTTGGTCAATACTTGGAACTCCGCGATGCCTTCGACTCCAAGCGCAGTGCCGAGCGCAGCGGCACCGGGTCCATGCTCCCAGAAATCCCTCACGTCCTCGTTATCGATCAGGTATGCCTGTCCTTCGGGCCGTGATCCTCCGACGGAGATGTTGGTCTGTGCCCCGTAAAATCCACCTTGGCCTCCGAGGCCCGCCGTGGTGTGATTCGGCACAACCTGCACGCCCGGCGCCAGCTGAACGAGCTGCGTATAGTTTCGGCCATTTAGAGGCAAGTCCGACACCTGCTGCGAACTGACCAGGGAAGAGATGGCTGCGGTCGTGGTTTCGACCTGCGAAACCTGGCTCTCTACGCTAACGGTCTGAGTTATGCTGCCGACGGGAAGAGAAAACTCAAGAACAAGATTCGCGCCGACGGTGAGGGTTATCCCTTTGTGGACCACCGTCTGGAAGCCTGACGCCGAGGCTTGAACATCGTAGCTGCCGATCAGCAGCGCAGGTATCGTGTAGCGTCCGCTTGCGTCCGTAACAGTGGACTGAACGCTATTGGTCGCAACGTTCTTTGCCTCGACTTTCGCGCCCGCCAAGACGCCACCTGAGCTGTCCGACGCCGTACCCGATAATGTCGCTGTCTGGGTTTGGGCTTGGGCAATCGACACGCCCAGAAACAGCACCGCCAAACAGGCGAACACCGAAACCACAAGCTTTCTTCCCGCCATTAGCGTATTCATCGTTTCCCCCGTGTGTTTTCACCGGCGAGCAAGGTCACACAAAGCGTCATTGTTGACGCCTCTGTGGACCACAGTCTCGAACCCAGGAGCTGTGGCTTGAATGTCATACTTTCTTGTTGCCATGTCGCTACTGCGAACCGTCCCTGCCCATTCGATACAGTGTCCAGCGCAGTGCCAGTTGCAACGTTCTTCGCCCGATATTGGCGCCCGCGATTAGAATCCTGGCGGTATTCCCTGCGGCGCCAAGAATAGTTCCCGAAAATGGCTTGAATCGTAAGTCGCTTCGCGCCAATTGCCAAGAGCAGCACTCCACCCAGAACGCACATGAAAGCACATGAAAGCGCGCTCAGTTGCTCTTGGGCCCTTGAGGATAATGTGGCCTCCGCTTTGATTTTTGTGTGTGGTGCGACCAGCGAGCGCGCCCCCGGGCGCGCTTCATGTGCCGCCTTGTACTACCCATACGTCCACTTGTCAAGCGGAAACAACTGGACTTTTGGAGTGCTGGAATTGGCGGAGTCCGTCACACCCGGCGGCGAGTCCGCCAGAAAAGCACGCTGTGCCTGACAACATTGTTCCTCCGGTATTGCGCCGCCGGTTACGAGGAGCTTTGACTGCTGGGAGCGATTTCGGAGAGGAGCGAGGTCAACTTGTTCCGATCCGATATGGGCGGGTAGCAGGTGGTCTCGACGCACACGGAGGCTTGCGGGACGGTCGCATCGAGGTGCAGCAGAGTTTCACGAAGTGCGGCAGGGAGCGCCGCTTTCGCGAGCTGCTCCGGCGTGACGCGCAATACCGCCTTCCCGAAGCGGTAGATTTCGTGGGCCGCTCTTTCGAGGTCCGCGGCTTTCGGATCGCCGGCCGCGCCGGTCACCACCACTTGCAGGGGATGCCGCACGTGCAGCAGCGCCGCGAGTCCGTAGGTGGCGGCGAAAAGTCCGTACTGCGGAATCAATCCCGCGAACGCCTCCAGCGTTTTCTCCGCCCATTCGTGATAGAGGCGTTCGCCGGTGAAGCCGTAGAGCCGGTCGAGCACGATCGCGGCCGCGGAATTCGCTCCCGGCGTGGGCGAATCCTGTAGAGGCTTGCGGCGGACATCGAGCCCGCCCATTGGCGCGGCGTCTTGTGCGCGATCGAAAAATCCGCCGCCGTCGGGATCGCCGAACCGCTCGACGGCCAGTCGCATCGCGCGCTCGGCGATATCGAAATAGCGCCGGTCGAGCGTCGTTTCATACGCGTCCAGCAGCGCCGCCGCGGCAAATACCTGATCGTCGAGCGAGCCCTCGAGGCGCGGCCCTCCAACGCGGTGCAGGAAGCCCTTCGATTCGTCCCATGCTTCGGCGAGGATGCGCTCAAGCGTCTTCACCGCGAATTCGCGGCAGTCGGCGCGGTCGAGCACGCGCGCAGCCTCGAGATACGCAGACACAAACATCGCGTTCCAACCGACGTAGAGCGTGTCATCCACGGCGGGGGTGGGCCGGCGTTCGCGCCGCGCCGCCAGCAGTTTGCCTTTTGCCCGCGCGAGCAGCAGCGTGGCTTCGTCCTCGCTCAGTTTCAGCCTGCGGCAGATTCCTTCGATCGTCTCCGCAATCCACAGGACGTTCTTCTCCGGATTGTGGTGCATCTCACCGTGCGGGCCGACGTCGTAGTACAGCTCGACCACGCGCCACTCTTCGGGCGAGAGCCTTTCGCGCGCCTCCGCCACGGTCCACGTGAAGTAGTCGCCGTCATCGTCGAGCGTCTGATCGGCGTCCTGGCTCGAATAGAAGCCGCCGCGCACGCGATCGGAGAGAACCTCGCCCACCCAGTCGATCAGCCCCTCCGCCACGCGGCGGTAATGCGGAAGCCGGAGCACCTGATAGCCGTGCAGATAGTTTTTCAGCAGCTCCGAATTGTCGTACGACATTTTCTCGAAGTGCGGCACGCACCAGCGCTCGTCCACCGAGTAGCGATGGAATCCGCCGCCGATCTGGTCGTGGAAACCGCCCGCCGCCATTCCGTTCAGCGTCTTCTCGGCAATCTCCTGGAGCTTTGCGCCGCCGGGCCATTTCGTGCGCTCGAGCAGCAGATCGATCGCGGAGGAATGCGGGAATTTCGGCGCATGCCCGAACCCGCCGTGGCGTTCGTCGAATTGGCGCACCGCCGATTCGACCACTGCATCCACCACGCGGGCGTCGAACGCGCCGCGCGCGTCCTGAAACACCTCGGCCTTCGCCACGGCCTCCGCCAGGGCTTGCGCGGAATTGTCCACTTCGGTGCGGCGCGTTTTGAACGCCTCGGATATCGCGAGCAGGATGCGCTTGAATCCCGGCCGGCCGCCGGCGTCGTCGGGAGGGAAGTACGTGCCGCCGAAAAACGGTTTGCCGTCCGGCGTGAGAAACGCCGTGAGCGGCCAGCCGCCCTGGCCTGAAATCGCGCTGACCGCGGATTGATACCGCGCGTCCACGTCGGGCCGCTCGTCGCGATCGACTTTCACCGGGATGTAGAGCTTGTTGATCGTCGCCGCGATCTCGGGATTTTCGTAGCTCTCGCGGTCGATTACGTGGCACCAGTGGCACCACACGGCGCCGATATCGAGCAGCACCGGCTTTTCTTCGGCCCGCGCTTTCTGGAACGCTTCTTCGCCCCACTCGTGCCAGTCGATGGGTTGATGCGCCGCCGAGCGCAGGTACGGGCTCGCCGAATTCTTCAGGCGGTTTTCGGCGGCCTGCGTCATTGCGCGGCCCCCTCGAAAGTGTGTCGATTAGAAAATGCGGCCGTCATTTGTTTTCAACCAGTTACAGCGGATTCTAATCGCCAGTGTGCCGATTAGAAAATGGGAGCAGGAGGCAGGGAAACAGGGAGGCAGATATCTACGGGCGGGTCGCGCTCTCCATTCGCCGGGCGATCTCATCTCGATCATTTTCGCGTAATCCATAGCTCCATCTCCACGCTATCACACAATGCAAATCGACACGGGTGTGTCGATTACCGGAAACGACTGCAGGGATGAGGTTTAGACGAGCCAATATCTGAAGTGAAAGATGCGATTTGGACGATCTAGAGCGAAATGGCGATCGGGACGCTACTTCGCGTGGGTCCCGCCCCGGCGGGCTGGTTAGTTGCAAGTAGCTTAACTGTCTCATAATATTAGGCCATCGCAAGCGTGCTGCGCGTCGCCCAGTATGAAGATGGAAGGAGCGATCCACGGATGCTGACGTCAGCGCAGAGGAAAATCCTTCGAGGATACGAAAGGTTCTTGCTCCGCCACGGCACTAAGAAGCGAGAGCTGAAACGCAAGGTTAGGCGCTATGCGGAAGCCATACAGCAGGCCGACGTACAGCGCCTCAACCCTCTTGAACAGTCTCTCTTGGATGCCATTCGAGCTGACGGGCGCGCGGCGAGAAATCTTCGATTTTTCAAATCCAAGGGGCACCCAGAATGGGCAGTGATAGTTAGGCTGGGAATGTGGGTCCGCGCAAAGGGTGAGCATCCAAGCCTTCGGGAACAAAAGCTCGAGCTTCTAGTCCCCAGGGACCAAATCTTGTTCCTGCTGCGTGACCGCGCTGGCAAAGGTGTCTCTGAGGCCGAACTACGACAGATTTCCCCGCAATGGGGAACTTGGTTTTTTCAATTGCGGCGCGAAGGTATCCACATTAAGGCCTCAGGAGAGGTGGGCCAGCGCCAGTTCACCATTGCTGGCGAACGCAAACAGCGAAAGCTCGTTAAAAAGCATGAGGTGTTTCGTCAGATCGCGCGGAGCATCGAGCTACTTGGGAAGCCCTCGGTCATGCAGGACGCGTGGAATTTTGCCGGGCGCATGTCACGAATAGAGCGATTCAGTGACGAAAGGCTCGATGAGTCGAAGCTAAACGATTTCCCGCGCTTGATGGAGGACGACCTAGGTCAGTTTGCTGATCGCCACCTGAAACGAATGGCCTATCTGATGGCGGTCGCACAAAAAACTTCCCGTCCGTCGATTTGGGAAACTTCTTCGCTAGCCGACCATCTCTTCGAGAAGCTGAAAAAGCGGCGTGATCGAGCAGCCGGAAAGAAGTAGGACGCTCGACTGATTCCACTCGCCCCATTTGTCCCATAACGCCGCCTCTATTCTTTGTTAGTTTCGTCTCGTGACTGGAAGCTGCGTACGGAGGCGAGATGGAAATCAATGGGAGAGCGCCGCTGCGGCGCCCCGCGGATTTGGTACGTTCCGTCGTCGGACGAACTCTCTGGGATCTTGCTCACGAAAATCCGGTTGAGGTGCTCGCAACGCTTGCATACGTCCTTCCGTGGTTCTACGGGAAGTCAGGCAGTTCCCCGGTGAGATTTTGGGTGTTCCTGGCGTCGTTGGCCGGTTACCACATACTGGTGAGACTGCGCCGAGATACGACAAATCCGAAAAGCAGATCCCTCACCGCCGTGCGCCGAAAGCGCGGCCGGGTTCGGGATGACAAACGAAGGTTCCCAGCGAGCCGCTAAGACACGAGCGCCGTGGGGTTGGTCACGCACATGCGGCGGACATCGGCCGGCGAAAAGCCCGCGTCGAGCATCTTCTGCGCGAACATGGCAAAGCCTTCCGCCACGGGAGGATTGATCGCCTGCCCCAAATCCGTCGAGAGGACGACGCGCTCCGGGCCCACCTTGCGGACGCTATCGAAATAAGCGTCCCACGGCGCTTTGTTCGTGTACATCGTGGTGAAGCAGTGCTCGATCATCGCTCCCAGATCGGCCAATTCCACCTGTTCGCTCGCGGTAAGGCTCTGCGAGGGGAATTCTGCGTGGGTGACCAGGATTCGCTTCAAGCCCATTTCCTTGCCGGTCTTGACCAGCGCGTGGATCTCTTTTTTGCCCAGATGACCGGTGGCGAGAATCATGTCGTGCTTGCCGATCAATTCCAGGCAGCGGCGCGCGGGCTCGGTCAGCTTTCCGGGGCCGGCAAGCACGGTGAGCGGCGCGGGCGAGATGCCCTGCGCCGAAAGCTCGCGCTGAATTTTCGCCCAGAAGGGAAGCTTGTCGGTGGGACCATCCGACCGGCCTGCCGTTTCGTTTTCTGCATCCACCGTGGGCATCCACACGATCTTGTTGCCGGAGCGCCCCGCGATTTCAAGCGCCACGGGATTCAGGCCGCCCACGCTGTGATTGAGCGTGATCGCGCCAAATGCCGTGATGCCCGGACAGGCCTTGGTGACCACCTTGGCTCGCTCGTACGTGGGCACGTAGTGCGACTTCAAAACGAATCCCTTGAGCTTGCGCGATAGAAATTCCTTGGCCAGGTCCAGATCGTCGATGCGGCGCGCGATGACGTCCGGCGCGACGTGGACCTGCAAGTCATAGCCGCCCTCGATCGTCTGCCATGCGGCGTCGGTCAATCGAATCGGAGCGGTAGCGGTTTCAGCGGACATGTTTCCCCCTATTTGTGCCGCACAAGAATACGGGATGAGCGGGGCAAAATTCCAGTATTACTGAATGGGATTCCGATAATCGGCGTCGCGCGGATCGATCGGCTTGCGGCCTGAAAAACCCTCGTTCTGACGATGGTAGAAGCGGATGCGGTCCTCGCCGAGCTTCCAGCAGAGATAAACTTCCTCGCCGTCGATGCGCGCGGGAAAATCGAGCAGGCCGACTTCGAGGTCTTTGACGATGCAGCCGGTCGACTGAATTCGCTCGAGGGCCGTCTGAATGGTTTCCGCGAGGCGATTGCGCTCGATCCGCTGGCGCGCCACCTTCTCGTAAGGGACGAGCAGGCCGCCGGAGCGCTGGATGCGCTCGGCGAGCGCGCCGAGTATCTCTTCCAGCTCCGCCAGCTTCCGGCGCAGCTCGATCGTCTCGATCAGGATCGGCTCGATCTGGGTGCGGAGGCGCTCCGCCTCGCGCAGTGAGAAAAGTTTGGATTCTTCATCCGACATCTGAATCGTTTCCCCGGCGGCTTTGTGGAAGCCGTTCGGCGCCGGAACGAGCTAACCGCCGATCGAAACCATCGTGCGCGAGGGCGGCGCAAAGCCCGGCTCGTTGATGCGGTGCCCCTTCTCTTTTTGCGCGACGATCGCAATAATTTCGTCGCCGATTTCCCGGTCGCTCGCCCCGCCCCGCAGGAGGAATCGCAAATCGTGATCCTCCTTGCTGAAGAGGCACGTCCGGAGTTTTCCATCGGCCGTGAGCCGGATGCGCGAGCAGTGCCCGCAGAAGGGCTGGGAAACGGGAGAGATCAGTCCGATTTCGCCGCGGCCGTCGGCGAAGCGGAATTTGCGCGCCGTTTCGCTCCGCTCGTGAACCACGGGCACCAACGGCCAGCGCGCCGAAATGCGCGCGTAAACCTCCGCTCCGGTGACGACCATTTCGCGCGTCCAGGAGCGGTCCGCATCGAGCGGCATGAACTCGATGAAGCGCATGATCAGGTTGCGGTCGCGCGCGAAGGCTGCGAATGCTTCGACTTCGTCATCGTTGATGCCGCGGACGAGCACCGCGTTCACCTTCACCGGGCGCAGCGGCGAAGCCTGCGCCGCGTCGATTCCGGCGATCACCTGATCGAACGTCTTCGTGCGCGTGATGCGCTCGAATTTTCCCCGGTCGAGCGAATCGAGGCTGATGTTGATCCGGTCCATGCCCGCGGCGACCAGCCGGTCGCAGTGGTCCGCGAGCATCTGGCCGTTCGTCGTCATGGAGAGGTCTTGCACGCCCAGCGCTTTCAGATGGGAGATGAAATCCTCGACGCCCGGACGGACCATCGGCTCGCCGCCCGTGACGCGCACCTTGCGGATGCCCATCGCGACCAGAATCCGGACCAGCCGCTCGTACTCTTCCCACGCGAGCAGATCGCCCGATGGCATGTGCGTCTCCGGATTGGCCGACCGGCAATAGACGCAGCGGAAGTTGCAGCGGTCCGTAACCGAAACGCGCAGGTCGGTGATCTGGCGGCCGAATTTGTCAGTGAGCGGCATGCGATTCTTTCGCGCCCATAAATGCGAAAAGCCCAAGTCCGCGTTTGGACTTGGGCTACACGCCCGGCATGATTTGCGTCTGCCGAGCATTCCCCTTTCCAAGCACGGGAGGCCCGGGCGTTTCCACCCGAACCCTCGGTCCCAAAACCTCGGGACGTCGCCTCCGGGCCTTCGGATTTCTCTCCTTTAGGCCTTGGAGGTCGGAGAACTCGATGCAGATTCTACCTTTTGCGCTCAGCAGTAAGCAAATCGCACAGTCACTACGAATCTAGTTAGATCGTAATGCAATATATGGACGACTAGGGGTGATCTCTAAGACGAACTGCCGGCGGAGCGGCTGATGTTGCGGATTTCCTTGCGGTAATCGGGGGCGGAGATTTCGACCGTGCGGCACATTTCGTAGAGGCGCGAGCGGATGCGCTTGCCGACGCGGTCGGTAAGCGAGTCTTCGATCGTGGGCGCGCGCATCCCCGCAACGCGCGCGGGCGGCAAGGATGTGGCATTGGCCGCTCCATCCGAATCGAGGAAATTCGTGGTCAGCAGCGTGACGCGCTTCTCGTTGTAGCGCGTGTTCAGGATGTGGCCGACGGTCTCGAGCGCCCAGAGCGAGGGCTTGCTCGACCCGAGATCGTCGAGCACCAGAATTTCGGCCTTGAGCACAGGCTCGAGCACGCCCATCTCGGTGGCTTGGCTTTCGGCGTTGTAGCTGTCTTGAATTTCTTTCAGCAGCTCGCGGTAGTCGTAAAAAAGGCCGCTGTGCCCGCGCAAGACGATTTCTTTCAGCGCCGCGACGGCCAGATGCGTCTTCCCCACGCCGCACGGGCCCATCAGGAGCAGGCCGTGTTCGTTACCAACCGGAAATTCCGAGGCGAAGCGCTCGACGAGGAGCTTGGCTTGCGCGAGGCTTCGATTCCATGCGTCGAGCTGCGCGCGCGGGACGTTTTCGATTTCATTGTCCGCTTCGTAATTTTCGAAATCGCAGTGGCGATAGCGCTCGGGCACGCGCGACTTCGCGAGAACGCGCTCGGTCCGGTCGCCCACCGTGCAATCGCACGGAATCGCCCACACCAGTTTCGGCTCGCCTGCCGCGGAGCCAGCCCTATCGGCGGCAAGAGCCTGCGCGCCTTCCGTGTGGCGCTCGACAACCTTCCAGCCGCTGCCCTGGCAAATGGGACAATCCGCTCGCGCCATGAAGTCAGCATAAGCGGCCCACGCGATGAGCGCAAGCAGAGCCAGGCTGTGCAAATTGCGGGGAGCTGTGGAATTTGTCGCCGGGCGTTTCACTCAGCGTTTCGAAGCGAGGCGACCGAGTATATACTCACGGAATTTGAAAGCAGGAGGTTACATGCCCAAGTTTCTTATTGAGCGAGAAGTCCCGGGCGCCGGTTCGATGAGTCCGCAGCAGCTCCATGCGCTCTCGCAGAAGTCCTGCTCCGTTTTGCGCGGCTTGGGGCCACAAATTCAGTGGCTCCAAAGTTACGTCACGGGGGACAAGATTTACTGCGTCTATATCGCGCCGAGCGAAGAAATGGTGCGGGAGCACGCGCGGCAGGGAGGTTTTCCTGCAAATCGAGTCTCGGAGATCAGGACAATCATCGATCCCACCACGGCGGAGAAGACCCGATAGCAGGAGAACTCAGATGACATGAATGTTGGAGGAGAGATCCTTCAGCTGGCCAACACCAAGAGCGCCAGCTTCCCTTCAGCGCACTCGCGCTTCAGGGTAGGCAGGATGGCGACCCTCATCGGGTCGTCACTTCTCCACGCGAAATGCGTGGCGGGGGATGGCGCGGACGATGGCATTGCGGGTCTTGCGCTCGTTGGCGGCGATGAAGTCGTGCGCGATCTCGCTGCGGACAAATTTGATGAATGCTTCCATCTGCGACTGCATCTCGCCCATCTTGTCGCGCATGTTGAGAATGATTTCGATTCCGGCCAAATTGACGCCCAGCTCGCGCGTCAAGTTCAGAATCACTTCCAGGCGCTCGAGGTCGGAGTCCGTGTAAAGCCGCGTGTTGCCCTGCGAACGCGAGGGCTTCAGCAGTCCGACGCGCTCGTAAAGACGCAGCGTCTGCGGATGAAGCTGGTAGAGTTCGGCGACGGCGCTGATCATGTAGCCGGCTTTCGCTTTTTTCCGGGGCCGCGTCGCCATCGTCGTCTCCCTGCGATTCCTCAGACCGTCGCGCGCGAGAAAATCTCGCGCCGCGGGTCTTCCTGGTCGAGCTTGCCGAGTTCCTTGAGCAAATTGCGCACGCGCTCGTCCTCCGGCTTCGGCACCACCACCTGCACCTCGACGATCTGGTCGCCGCGCTTGCCCGAATGTCGCGCCGAGGGCGCGCCTTTTTCGCGCAGCCGGAGCTTCTTCCCGCTGTTGGTTCCCGGCGGAATGCGCACCTGCGCGCGGCCGTCGATGGTCGGCACTTCCACCTTCGCGCCGAGTGAAGCTTCGGTCACCGTCACGGGGACGACCGTGTAGAGATCGTCGCCGCGCCGCTCGAAAAATGGATGTGGCTCGACCTTCGTGACGATGTAGAGATCGCCCGCCGGGCCGCCGTGCATCCCCGCGTTGCCGCGCCCGGCGACGCGCACGCGCGATCCCGTCCGCGCGCCCGGAGGAATGCGCACGTCGAGCGTCTCGACGCGCTGCACGCGCCCCTCGCCGCCGCAATTGCGGCACATCGTTTGCAGCCGCCCGCGGCCGCCGCAGCGCGAGCATGTGATTTGAAACCGCATCTTGCCGCTCACCTGCGTCACCTGGCCCGAGCCGCCACAGGTGGGGCAGACCTTTTCGTCGCCCGGCTGCGCGCCCGCGCCGTGGCACACGTTGCAGACGTCGAGCCGCGTAAAATTCAGCTTTTTCACCGTCCCGCGCATCGCTTCGGAAAACGTGATCTCGATCTGATATTCGAGGTCGGTTCCCGGCTCGCGCTCCTGTACTGCCTGCGCGGCCGTCGCGCCGCGGAAGAACTGACTGAAGAGATCGCGGAAGCTCGTTCCGCCCCCCGCGGCCCCCGGAGCGCCTCCGCCGAAATCAAATCCCCCGAAATCGAAGTGAATGTCCTCGGGAGACGCGCCGCCGTAGCCTGCGCCGGGGCCGGGTCCGCCGCCCGCACCCGGGACGTTGAATCCAAACTGGTCGTACATTTGGCGCTTCTTCGCGTCCGAAAGAACTTCGTATGCTTCCTGGATCTGCTTGAATTTTTCTTCCGCGGATTTGTCGCCGGGATTGAGATCGGGGTGGTACTTGCGCGCGAGCTTGCGATACGCCGCGCGGAGCTCTTTGACGGGTGCCTTGCGCGGAACTCCCAGCAGCTCGTAGTAATCCGTCTTTGTTGTGGTAGGCATGTGTGATTGAAGCCGCCGGTAGGGGCGGGTTTCAAACCCGCCCCTACATTCGATTCGCGCCGTCCGTGCGAAGGTAAACGCTCTTAGTTCGGCTTCTTCGACTCGTCCACGTCCACGAACTCGGCGTCCACCACCTCGCTTTGTCCGCCCTGGCCGGGATGGCCGCCGTCACCGCTCGGGGTCTCACCTCCCGCCGCACCCGGACCGCCCGCCGCTCCCGGAGCGCCCTGTTGCGCCTTGTAGAGCGTTTCGGCGATGCGGTGCGAAGCCTTGGTGAGGCTTTCCGCGGCCGCGTTCAGCTTTTCGAGGCCGCCGTCGGTCAGCGCGCGCCGGGATTCCTCGATCGCTTCCTCGACCGCCTTGACGTCCGCTTCGGCCAGCTTCTCGCGATTTTCCTTGATCAGCTTCTCGGTCTGGTAGACCAGGTTGTCGAGCCGGTTGCGGGCCTCGACTTCGGAGAGCCGCTGCTTGTCTTCGGAAGCGTGTGAGTCCGCTTCTTTCTTCATGCGCTCCGCTTCTTCCTTGCTCAGGCCGGTCGAAGCGGTGATCGTGATTTTCTGCTCCTTGCTCGTCGCGGTGTCCTTTGCCGAGACGTTGAGGATGCCGTTCGCGTCGATATCGAACGTCACCTCAATTTGCGGCATGCCGCGCGGCGCCGGTGGAAGCCCGATCAGGTGGAATTTGCCCAGCGAGCGGTTGCCACTGGCCACCGGGCGTTCACCTTGCAGCACGTGGATTTCGACCGAGGTCTGGCTATCCGCCGCGGTTGAAAACACTTCTGACTTGCGCGTCGGGATCGTCGTGTTGCGCGGGATGAGCACGGTCGTCACGCCGCCGAGCGTCTCGACGCCCAGCGAAAGCGGCGTCACGTCGAGCAGCAGGATGTCCTTCACCTCGCCGCCGAGCACGCCGCCCTGAATCGCGGCGCCTACCGCAACCACTTCATCCGGATTTACACCTTTGTGAGGCTCCTTCCCGTTGAAGAGGCCCTTGACGATGTCCACCACGCGCGGGATGCGCGTCGATCCGCCGACCAGAACCACTTCGTCGATCTTGTCCGGCGTCAGTCCGGCATCGCTCAAAGCCTGCTTCACCGGACCCACGGTTCGCTGGAGCAGGTCTTCCATCAATTGCTCGAGCTTCGAGCGCGTGAGCTTGAGCTGCATGTGCTTCGGCCCGGAAGCGTCGGCCGTAACGAACGGCAGATTGATCTCGGTTTCCTGCAATTGCGAAAGCTCGATCTTCGCCTTTTCTGCCGCCTCCTTCAGGCGCTGGATGGCCATGCGGTCCTTGCTGAGGTCGATTCCCTGATCGCGCTTGAATTCCGCAATCATCCATTCGACGACGCGCTGGTCGATGTCGTCGCCGCCCAGGTGCGTGTCGCCGTTCGTGGACTTCACTTCGACCACGCCCTCGCCCACTTCCAGGTCCGAAATGTCAAACGTGCCGCCGCCGAGGTCGTACACGGCGATCGTCTCTTCCTTCTTCTTGTCGAGTCCGTAGGCGAGCGCCGCCGCTGTCGGCTCGTTGATGATCCGCAGGACTTCGAGGCCGGCGATTTCGCCCGCTTGCTTGGTCGCCTGGCGCTGGCTGTCGTTGAAATATGCCGGGACGGTGATCACCGCCTTGGTGACTTTTTCACCGAGGAAGTCTTCCGCCGCCGCCTTCAGCTTCTGAAGAATCATCGCCGAGACTTCCGGCGGGCTGTAGCTCTTGCCGGAGATTTCGACGCGCGCATCGTCGTGCGGTCCCTTCACGACCTTGTAGGGCACGCGCTTCGCTTCTTCCTGCACTTCATCGTAGCGGCGGCCCATAAACCGCTTGATCGAGTAAACCGTGTTTTCGGGGTTGGTGATCGCCTGCCGCTTGGCCACCTGGCCCACCAGGCGCTCCCCGCTCTTCGTGATGCCCACAACCGACGGGGTCGTGCGCGCCCCTTCTTGGTTGGGGATGACGACGGGTTCGCCGCCCTGCATGACGGCTACGACCGAGTTGGTCGTGCCCAAATCAATTCCGATAATCTTGCTCATGGAATCCGCTCCTATTGGCGTCCGACTGGATCAGCAGGGAGGAATCACCGCTGAAGCAGCGACAGAATACACATTGAGTGCATCATTGTCAAGTTTCCTGTGTGTCTGTATTACTCTGATTCTGATACCTTTATTAAGACAATCAGCCTCTCCCACCGCAATCGCTGGCGGCAATTCCCATATCCCGCAATTCCATCCAACCCGTGGCGAACCCGGCCCTTCCGCTGTGCATCCTACCTTTCGTGTTGCAAGATTGGTGTGCGGCGGTCAAGGTGTAACGATTGCGGCCGTGATTCGCGCTACAATAAGCGCGCTCAGTTGGATTCGTGCGTGGGGGAGGCAGAATTGAACCGGCAATTTCATCGATTATTGTCTCGAAGGCTTTGCGATGCGTGCGCCAGCTCGCGAAAGACGGCAGGCGCTCTGAGTGTCCTGCTTGTTCTTGCGATCGCGATCGGATCGCCTGCGTTTTCGCAGACGGCATCGACGCCGCCGAAAGCAGCGGCTCCCGCGAAGGCGACGAAGCCCTCCACCGCGCCAGCCAGGACGGCTTCAGCTGTAGCGCCGGTGAAAGCCTACGGATCGAGCAGCGCTCCGATCAAGATGGAAGTCTTCAGCGATTACGAATGCCCGGTCTGCCGGACCTTATTCGAGCTTACCTTGCGGCCGATGATCGGCGACTACGTGGCCTCCGGCAAGGTCTACCTGGTTCATCGTGATTTCCCTCTCCCAATGCACAAGTACGGATACGAAGCGGCCCGCTGGTTGAACGCCTCGGCTCGCGTCGGCGAGTTTCAAAATGCGGAAGCGGCCCTCTACGACAATCAGGATGCCTGGTCGGCCGATGGCAACATCGGCAAGTTCGTTGCCGGAGCGATGTCGGCGGAAACCTTCAAGCGCGTCGAGAAACTGATGCAGGGCTGCGGAGGCCAAGCCGCCGAGATCAAACCCGCGGGATTGAGCAGCGCGGCGCAAGCAAACCCCGGTTGCGCCGTGGACGGTTATATCGAGCAGGACAAGGCACTCGGCGCGACGATCCCGGTACGCGCGACGCCGACGTACGTGATCACCTATAAAGGCCAGCGCCTTCCCGCGGGCTCGGGCGTGGTCAGCTGGCCCATCCTGAAGCAATTCTTCGATTCGCTCCTGAGCCAATAGCTGGCCCGTCGCCGGAAAATCCTCGATGAACACGCTGGGTTCATTGCTGACATGGCTGGCAGAGCACGGGTACGAATTCGTCCTAGCCGGGTTGGTTGTGACTCTCTGTGTACGAAACCCTCGAAAGCGCCGCACCGTGGTACGAATCCTCCTGATCTTGGGCGGCATTGTGGTCGGGGCCATATTTCTTGCGGCAGCCTACGGGAAGATGAAGCCGCTGCCCGGTTTCGCGTGGTCATGGGCGTCCGTTAGGACGTCGATTTCGTTCTTCGCGATCCAGGTGGAGTCGTATCAAGTGCTTTCGCCCGGCGCTGCGAACACGGTCGCTCATTTGTTGCCCTTTCTTGAGCTGTTCCTTGGGCTGTGGCTGGTCAGCGGCATCGGACGGCGTTTTTCATCCCTCCTGGCCAGCTTGGCGATTTGCGGATTCATGATCGCCATCACATCCGCTTACTTTCGGGGTTTGAAGATCGATTGTGGGTGCGGAATCGGGCCGCCGGAAGAGGTGGGCCCCGCGGCTTTGCTGCGCGACGGCTTCAGGTTTCTGCTGCCGGCACTGCTCGTGACGATCGGCGCCTTTCTGATTCATCGAAAGCCGCGCGGCACAACCGCTGCCAGCCGCGATTCCCTCAGCCCCGCAAACTGATTAGCCTTCCGCGTCAATCGGAGCGGCCAACCGCTTCTTCACGCAGGTCTGCGCGTATCTGCATCTGAACGATCAGGGGATAGCTCGGAAGGAAACTACGGAAGATCAATCGCCGGTGACGGTTGCGGTGGGTGAAATGTTGCGGAGGTAGCGCCAGGGGTTCACAGGCGTGTTGTAGATGCGTACTTCGTAATGAAGGTGCGGTCCGGTGGAGCGGCCGCTGTCGCCTTCGTAGCCGATCACGTCTCCCGACTTGACGCGCATCCCAGCCTGCACGTTGAAGCCGGAAAGATGCCCATACCACGTCGTTACGCCGAAGCCGTGGTCGATCACGACCAGCATGCCATAGCCCGCACGGCGGTCGACTTCCTCGACCACGCCGTCAGCGGTCGCACGAACCTCATCTCCGTAATGTGAAGCAATGTCGAGGCCTGCGTGGAATGCACCCTCACCGCTGAAAGGGTCGAGCCGCTCGCCAAAATGACCCGTAATCCGGCCGACCACAGGCCAAAGGGAGGGAACAATCCCGAGGCTGCTCAGCTGCGTGACGGGCAGGAGCCGCATCCCAGCGCTCGACATCGCGACTGCCGTGACGTTTTTCTGCAAGTAGCTGAACTCGTACACCGATTCCTGGAATTCCGCATCCGGCTCGGGAGCCGCATCGGTGAGGCCGAACGGCGTCTGGCGGAAACGCGTGATGCCGTATGCCATGGCAACTTCGCCCGCGAGCGATTGCAGTGAGTTCAGGCGCTGGTTGGTGTCGACAACCTGGGATTGGAGCTCGACGTACTGCTGTTTCAGGCTGTCTTGCTCCCGGCGCAGGGAATTGTAATTCGTGGCCTTCCAGAGCATCCGCGAGTAGGAACCCATTCCCGCGGCGATCGTGATGCCGCCCACAACCGCAAGAATCGCCAGCACATGCAAGACGTACCACGGCACGCGCACCCGTCGCATGCCGCCCGAGGCGTTGGAAGCAATGAAAAACGTATACGAATATTTGTGTTTCATCGCCTTAGTTTCTTCCGAATGAACTTTGCGCCGGCCGGCTTGAATCCGCACGCCCCTTGCTGCGGCCCGCCGGGTTCCTCAGGACTTCGATCGGGAGTTTGGACCGAGAGCCCTGGTCCGAAACCCGCCAAATTGTACTGACCACAACTCTTTGCGTCAACCCCGATCTTCCATTTCGCATAGAGCTCCTGGCCTCGCTTCTGGCTCCGAGGCACTCTATAATCCGGGGGGCGCCTTACCGAAATTCTACGCGAATCGGCGAGCCCGGAACAACTGTACAGAGGGACAGGATGGACGCGGAAACCAAGCTGATCAAGAGGATAGCTCGGGCGATTCCTTCGGAAACCGGCGCCGGAAAGGGCCGCCGGCGGGGCACCGGCGGGCTGCGTCTGGGAATCGGCAACGACGGAGCGGTGCTGGCGCCCAGCGGCCGCACCGAATGGGTCCTGAGCTGCGATGCCTTTTTGGAAGGCGTCCACTTCCTCGCGGATCGCCATCCGGCAGACTCCGTGGGCTTCAAATCGCTCGCCCGGGCCACCAGCGACCTGGTCGCGATGGGTGCCGCCCCGCGCTACTTCCTCCTGACGCTTGCCCTGCCGCTCCGCCGCACGGGCGCGTGGCTGGACGACTTCCTGCGGGGAATGGCGAAAGCGTCCCGCCAGCTTGGGATACGCCTGATCGGCGGAGACACGAAGCGGCACGAGTCCGTCGCGATCAGCATCACCGTGCTCGGCGAGATCGCTCGCGGGCTGGCCGTAACGCGGGCGGGCGCGCGCCCCGGCGACATTCTGTACGTCAGCGGGAAATTAGGCCGGGCTGAACTGGGTTTGCAGATGGTCAAAAGTGGCGCTGTTAGACCGGGTCAAGAAGGCTTTAAGAGCCGATTTTTGCTCCTTAAGCAGCACTACTACCCGGAGATTCACGTTGCGCTCGGCACGTGGCTTGCCCAACACAGGATCCCATCGGCCATGATGGACATCTCCGACGGTCTTTCCACCGACCTGGGCCGGCTCTGCGCGGCGAGCAGAGTGGGAGCGCGCGTCTGGGCCGAGCGGATTCCACGCGTGGAGATTCCGGCTGCGCAATCCGGCTTGCTCAAGAGGCTGAAGCTCGACCCGCTCCAGTTGGCTCTGCACGGCGGCGACGATTACGAGCTGCTCTTTGCGGCCCCGCGCAGGAAAGTGAAGCAATTGCGAAGCGCGCCCGGGTTTTCGGACCTCACCGCAATCGGCGAGATCGAGCGCGGCAATCAAGTCATGCTGGTGGGGACCGGCGGCCGCGTCACGCGCCTCGTTTCCGGCGGTTGGGATCCCTTCCGCAAGAAGTAGCGCGAAGAAGCTTCCTATTGGGATTGGTTCGCGGCCGAGCCTTCCGGGCGCGGAGCAGGGGGAGGGGCAGCCGGTTTTTCCGGCGGCTTCGATGGCGAAGGCGGTGGCGCCGTCGCCGGCGCTGCGCTCTCCGTCAAACCCTGTTCGGCGGCATCTGCGGGAGGCGCCGTGTCCGGCGTATCCACCTGAAGGATCTTTGTCGGCGCGATTTTTTCGAGCGGCACCACGTTGGGAAAATCCTCCACCGGCATCCCCTGCATCGCCTGCTGCATGAACTCGAGCCAGATGGGAAGCGCGGCGCGCGCGCCCGTTTCCTTCTTCCCGAGTGAGTTTCGCTTGTCGTCGTTGCCGACCCACACGCCGGTGGTGATCTGAGGCGTGAATCCGATGTACCACGCGTCGGTGAAATCGTTGGTCGTGCCGGTCTTGCCAGCCGAGGGGCGGCCGAGCTCTTTCGCGCGAACGCCCGTGCCGAACTGGACCACATCTTCGAGCATCGCGACCATCGTTCGCGCCACATCCGGCGGGATCACGTCCGTCACATCGGCGCGCGACTCCTCGAGCATCGCGCCATCGTAGGAAGTGACGCGGCGGATGTAGTGTGGCGCGATGTGGATGCCGTCGTCGGGAAAAACCGTGAACGCCGAGGTGTGCTCCATCAGATTCAGGTCCGCGGCGCCGAGCGCGAGCGGCAGATACGGCGGCAGCGGGCTCTCGATGCCGAATTTCCTGGCCAGGCCCACCGTATTCTCGATTCCGATTTTGTCGAGCAGGCGCACCGCCGGAATATTGCGCGAATCGGCGAGCGCCCGGCGCAGCGTGATGCGTCCCTCAAACTTCTCGTCGTAGTTGTGCGGCGTGTAATCCTGGCCGCCGCTCGTGTACGTAACGGGCGAGTCCACGACCGTGTCGAAGGGCGACGCGCCCTGCGCGAGTGCTTCGGCGTAGACGTACACCTTGAACGAGCTGCCGGTCTGGCGCTGCGCCTGGGTCGCGCGGTCGAATTTCGATTCCTCGAAATCGTAGCCTCCGACCATCGCCTTGATCTCGCCCGTGGCATTGTCGATCGCAATCAGCGCCGCCTGCGCCGTCGGCTCCTGCTCGAGATCCACCTGCGCCGCCGTGCCGGCAATTTCGCGAATGTGCACGATGACGAGGTCGCCCGGCTTCAGCAGTTCCGCCGCGGATTTGTGCCCAGTCCACGAGAAATCGGCCGGCGTGAGCATCGCGCGGTACGGGCCGATCTTGATCCATGCGAATGTGGGCTGCACGGACATGACGAGCCCGGTCAGGTAATCTCCCTTTTGAATCGGTCCCTTCCAGTCGTCGTTCTGATACGTGTCGATCGCGCCGAGATTGTCGCTGAGGATATTCGGGAGATTGCCGCGCCAGCCGTGGCGGCGATCGTAGGCGTGGAGCCCGTCGCGCACGGCGTGGTCCGCCGCCTTCTGCATCGCCACGTTCAAAGTCGTGTACGCGCGCAAGCCTTGCTCGTGGACCGCCGCGGTGCCGTAGGTGTGTTCCAGATACTGCCGGATTTCCTCGACGAAATAGGGCGCCAGATCGTTGCGCAGAGATTGGATGTGCAGGCCGAGCGGCTGCTTGGTGGTGGCGTCGGCTTGCGCCTGCGTGATTTTTCCGGCGTGCGCCATCAGCGAAAGCACCAGGTTCCGCCGCGCGAGCGCGCGGTCCGGATGCGTGATCGGGGAATAGATCGGCCCGCGGATGATGGCGGCGAGCGTCGCGGCCTCGGCGAGATTCAGCTGGCCCACTGGCTTGCTGAAATAGTATTCGGAGGCCGCCTCGAACCCGTAATTTCCCGAGCCGAGATAGATCTGGTTGCAGTACATCGTGAAGATCTGGTCTTTCGTGTAATGGCGCTCGATCTGGAGGGCGAGGATCGTCTCTTCCAGCTTGCGGTGGAAGCTGCGGTCGGAGCGATTGAGGAAAAGTCCGCCCGCGAGCTGCATCGTGAGCGTGCTGGCGCCTTCGGCCACGCGATGGTGAGCAATGTCGCGCCACGCGGCCTCGAGCACGCGCGGGAAATCCACCCCCCAGTGCTGCTCGAAGTGCTGGTCTTCGGTCGCGAGGACCGCATCCTTCAGGACCGGTGGAATCTGGTTGTAGGTGACGAGAATCCGCCGCTGGAGCGCGAAGGTGCCGACCGGCTGGCCGTCGTCGGCATACAGCTCCGTCACGACGACCGGGCGGTAATCCTCGAGCGCGTGAATTCCGGGCAGATCGCTCGCGTAAACGAAGAGCAGCCCGACCGCCGCGCCGAATGCGATCGCAAACACCACGAGGAACGAGAACGCCAGCCGCCCCAGCAGCGTGCCGCCTCCGATGCGCATCGTCGCGCGATAAAACCGTTCGTCCATCGTTCTTTCATTCTATCGCATCGCGGAGCGGGCGCTGGGATGGGAGTTCGCCCGACGTGCACAAGATTACGAGGGCCGGTTGACTCCATTCTGCGGTTTCGGCTCGGCGTTACTCGCGGCACAGTCGCATCCCGCCATCTCCCGATGTGATCGCAAGGCGTCCCGGATGTCGTTGCATCACTTCACGTGAAGCACAGTGTACATCCTTGCTTAACTATGGTTAATATAGGACATTAAAGCCGCTAAATGCTCTGGGGTATGGGCCGACGGCAGGAGGGTGCAGGGCATGGCACGACCAATTTTCTTAGCCCTTCTAATTGTCGGCAAATTCCTTGCGTTCCCGATCGGGATATCGGCGCAGGGGGAAACGACGAGCGCGATCGTTGGCCAGGTGAGCGATTCGACGGGCGCAGCTGTGCCGGGCGCAACGGTGACGATTACGAACCGGGAGACCGGCCTAACGCGCACGAACCAGACTGACGATTCCGGCCGGTTCAACTTCCCGCAACTGAAGCCGGGCACTTACTCGGTCAGAGTGGAAGCGCAGGGCTTCGAATCGCAGCAGAATGACGCTGTGTCCTCCGCCCTGGGCCAAAAGCAAACTGTCGATTTCGCGCTCAGGATCGCCCAGTCAAACCAGACCGTTGAAGTGAGCGGCGATGCTCCGATCCTGAGTCCGGAGAATGCGAATACATCCACGACGCTCAATGCGCACGCGCTCGAAGACCTTCCCAATCCAGGCGGCGACGAAACCTATCCTCTCCAGTTTGCCGCAGGAGCGCTCGTCAACACGGCGGGCAGCAGCAACGATTTCGTCGGAGGCACGAATGGGTACGGCAACGTGGAGTTTAATGGGCTGCCCGCTCTTTCGAACGGCTACATCGTCGATGGGCTGGAGACAAACGATCCGCTGACCAATCTGAACAGCGGGCTCTCGACAAACCTCGTTCTCGGACTGAACTCGATCTCGGAAGTGACGGTCAATACGCTTTCCTACGCCGTCGATCAGGGGCGGTATGGAGCCTCTCAGGTCAACTACGTCACGAAATCAGGCTCGAATCAGTTTCACGGAAACCTATACGAGTTGTGGAACGGCTCGATATTGAACGCAGCGGACTATTTCACAAACGCGATACCGGGGAGGCACAAGCCGCGGGCCACTGTGAATCATTTTGGGGGCAGTTTGGGCGGCCCGATTCTCCACAACAAGCTGTTCTTCTTCTTTGATAGCGAGTGGGTTCGGATTGCACTCCCCATCGTCACAGCTACCACCGTACCTACGCTGGCGTTTCAAAAGTACGTGTTGGAGCAGCTTCAGGCTGGCAAACCAGACCCCAACAACCCCGGCAAATATCTCGACCCGCCTTCTCCGGAATCGATACCCTTTTACGAACAGATGTTTTCTCTTTACGGAAATACCAGCGGCACGCCCGTGCAAATTCTCGGGTGTCCGCTGGGCAACGGGGGAGATGGTTGCGCGAATGGTCAGAGCGTCTCGCATTCAAGCGACGATCACGAACAGGTCCAGACAGTTCGAATCGATTACAACATCAACGAGAAGAACACGGCCTGGTTCCGCTTTCAGACGGACACCGGGCTCCAGGCTGCCTATACAGATCCGATCAATCCTCTGTTCAACGCGCTTTCTCCGCAACCCCTGTACTCGTTTGCGGCCGGATACACGCGCGTCTTTACGGACCATCTCGTGAATTATTTCAACCCGGCATTTTCTTGGTATGGAAGCCTGTTTGGTCCTAATGATTTTCAGAAAACAATCGCGGCATTCCCGATTGTTTTGCAAGGCAACGGTGCAAACGCCTTCACTACAGTCGGGGGCCTGGACAACACCTGGGTTCAGGGACGGCGCGCCTCCCGGTTTTTCATCAACGACAACCTTGCCTGGAGCCTTGGGGCGCACGAACTAAGGTTCGGAACGAATACGCGAATCCTCCGGCTGAACGACTACGACTTCGGGGAGGGAACCGTCCCGATAGTCACCTACGCGAATTTGGAGCAATACATCTACGGGGTCGCATCCACGGCGACAAAAACTTTTCCTACTTCAGCCAACGAACCTTTCAATTTGCTGAATTTCGACCTCTACGCGCAGGACACATGGAAAGTGACCAAGAAGCTGACCTGGACCTTCGGCATCCGAGACACGTTCAATTCCAACCCGTTCAATCCGCACGCGCAAATCGATCGTCTTCGCGGAGCTTTCGATTCCGTCTCGCACGATGTGAATCAGCCGCTCAGCGCCGCCATTCAGACCGGCCTCAGTAACGTCTTTTCGTCCACGCCCCTCGCGATTCTTCAACCGAGAACAGCAATCGCATGGCAGTTCGAGTCCAGAACCGTGCTGCGCGCCGGCTTCGGGGTTTTCAGCGACATCTTGCCCGGCAGTATCGCCGATGTGGTCGGCGTCAATCCGCCCAACGTGAAAACTTTCCAGGGCGGACTTCTTGGAACCGTAGGCAAAGCGGGATCTGCGGGCTGCGACCCGGCATTTGGCTGCACAGCCATTGCGCCGGGAGTGCTTAACAGTGCGGGAGTGGATATCAGCGCGGTTGACGCAACCGTGGCCGCCAATCAGACGTTCACTTCAGGATTTTCGCGGGGCCAGCTTTCCTGCGCATCCGCGCAAGCGAATCCTGCAACGTGTCTTCCTCCTGTCGCGATGACGGCTGTGCCGGATGGAAAACTTCGCGCACCCTATTTCATGGAGTGGAGTCTTGGCCTGGAACATCAATTGGGAGCCACTGGAAGCATCCACGCGCAATACGTCGGCACGCGCGCTGTAAACCAGCCATACCTGACGCAGGTGAACGGCTATCAAACAGTCTGCGAAGGGTGCTTCGCGCCGTTTCCCTATGCGCAATCGACCGATCCGCGATTCGGAGCAGTGACGCAGTTCTCCACTGGCGCAAGCAGCCACTACAACGGGCTGCAAATGTCCGCAATGAAGCGTATGGGGCACGGCCTGATGGGACAAGTCAACTACACCTGGAGCCGTTGCATGGATACAGTTTCAAACGGCGGATTTCTGCAATTTTCGGCGGGAGGAATTCTTTCACCGCTTCCGGGAAACCTGGCGCGGGACTACGGTCCCTGCGACTACGACATCCGGAACAATTTCAACGCTCAATATGTGTATCAATTGCCGGTCAAAGTCCAAAACCGTGCTCTTGGCGGAGTACTGAACGGCTGGCAGGTGTCGGGAACTGTGTTTTGGCACAGCGGAATTCCGTTCTCTGTCCTGAGCACGCCCTATTCGGCCAGTGGGAATGGCATCGTGAACGGCAGCGGGCCACAATTCGCAAGCGTCGTCCCCGGCGTGCCGCTCTACGAACACAGTCCGATTCCGGGCGTCACGCAACCGGGCACGGTTCAGTGGCTAAATCCCAATGCTTTTGCCTCGGCCGTGGACCCGAGCACTGGAGCATGCTTCGGGGGCGACACCGTCGCGAATTGTCAATTCGGGACTCTCGGTCGCAACGCGCTGCGCGGCCCGAATTTTGCGTGGAGCGACTTCTACGTCACGAAAATGTTTCCCTTGACCGAGCAATGGAAGCTGCGATTCGACATGCAGTTCTTCAATGTATTCAACCATGCGAATTTCGGACTTCCGAGCATGGTGCTGGCCGGCATTCCGGGAAAGCCTTCCACCCAGACTGGATTCGGCGCGCTTACGTACACCACTTCTCCGCCGACGGGACTGCTCGGCGTCGGTCTGGGCGGCGACAGCACGCCACGCATGATCGCGTTTCAAGCGCGTCTGGAGTTTTAGGCTCGGTATCGTTCAGAGAAACAGAATCGTAGGAAGCGAAGCATCGCTACCGCAGTGGACGAGCTCACCTTTATGGCAAAATTCTGCTCGCCGTTAGCGGGGAGAGCCGTTGCGGGTCCGCGCGGCTACTGGCCGGCTGAAGTGGTAGCCGGGGCGCAGAAGCGGTCGAAGGCGCGCGTGAGAGCGTCCGCGATGGAAAAAGGATCGCTGCTTTCAATGTTGCGCCTTTCCATCATGAAGACCAGCTTGCCGTCGCGCATCAAAGCGATCGAAGGCGAAGACGGGGCATAACCTGTGAAGTAGCCTCGCGCACGGTCGGTGGCTTCCAGATCCTGCCCTGCGAAGACGGTCGTCAGAACTTCCGGACGCGCCTTGTTCGAGAGAGCCTTGGCAATCGCCGGACGGGCCTTGCCGGCGGCGCATCCGCAGATCGAGTTCACCACGACGAGCACCGTTCGTTTCTCCTCTTTCAGCGCCGAGTCCACTTCCTGCGGCGTGCGCAATTCGCGAAAGCCGATCCTCGTCAGTTCCTCTCGCATCGGTCGAACCATGTTTTCAGGATACATCGCCACTCCTTCGCTGATCTGCGATCTCAGGCTTTCGATTTTCGATTGCGGCGCCCGGCTTGCGTCCCGCCAGCCGAGCCGCCGTTTCGCTTAAGCAATCACTATAGCACGTTCGATTACTACCTATCTCGGTCTGACTGCTCCCAATCAGTGAGCTCGCCGGAAACTGACGCCCTGTCGTCCGGCCACCCACCTCGCGCGATTCTCTTACACGCGATGGCATCCCATCGGGTCGCAAAATGGCTTGCCAACAGTTTCCAACTTGTGCATCAATATAGCCGCTTATGATCCCCTCCGGCCACAAACGCCTCTGCGGAACCGGTTTCACTTGAACTTCCTCCCTATAAGCGAGCCGGCGGCCGTTTCCCAAAATCCAACTGAACTTCCAGCCAGGAATTTAAGGGAGGAACTATTCAAATGAGGCGAAGTATCTATTCGTGCGGAGTTGCGCTTTCTCTGCTGGTTTTTTGCTGCACGGCTGCTCTCGGCGGCGACGCCGCGAAGGCCGCGCCGCCCGAACAGGCGGCATTTCAGGTCAAGAACGTACTCACGGTGAAAATCCCCAAGGATGCCCAGACGGTGCGTGTCTGGTTCGCGGTCCCGCAGGAGGACGCGTACTCCACAATCACGAATTTCAGCGTCGCGACCGACTATCCCGTGCACTACGACTGGGATTCGTGGGGGAACAAAGTGGGATACCTGGAGGTTCGCGGGGCATCTCAGCCGGAATTTACGATCACCGAAACCTTCGATCTGAAGCGGACGGAAATGCGCAACGCGATCGACGCTAAGGCCACGCGTCCGCTGACCGACACGGAGCGCAATGCGCTGTCCCGGTACCTTCAGCCGACCACGTACGTGGTCGTGAACGATCAGATCAAAGCGCTTGCCGCGCAAATCACCGGCGGTGAGACCAACCCGGTTCTGGCGGCCCGCAAGCTCTACGACTGGACTCTCCAGAACGTGGACTACTGGGTGAAGGATCCGGACCACTTGAAGGCTTCGCCGGTCGGCAGCTCGGACTATTGCCTCCGAACGAAAACAGGCAATTGCACGGACTTCCATTCCCTGTTTGCGTCGCTCGCGATCGCCTCGGGCATTCCCACTCGAATGATCTACGGCTCCCTGCTGAAGCCAACGCTCGATGGGATTCAAGTGGACGCAAGCTACCACTGCTGGATTCAATTCTACGCACCGAATCTCGGATGGCTTCCGCTCGATGTGTCGCTTGCCAATATCTACGGCAAGGAATTTCCGCTCACGGACAAGAACAAGAAGCTGGTCGAGCTGACGACCGCCACGGGCTATCACGGGCTCGATCCGAGCAAGGTGGACTACTACTTCGGAAACATCGATGACCGGCGGGTGGTCTGGTCCGTGGGCCGCGATCTGATGATGCAGCCTCCGCAGAACGACGGACCGGTGAATTCGCTGCCAAAGGTGTACGTCGAGGTCAACGGAAAGCAATCAACCGACTGGACACGCGAGTTCACGTACAAGCAGATCACTCCGTAGCCGGGGGACTCGCTGCAAGAGTGGCGCCAACTATGATCGCCGAAAAGTGGGATGCGGGAGAGATGGGATGCGGGGAGCTGTTGATCGAGCTTGCCGGGCGGATGAGAAAACTCTCGCCGGGGCAGGTATTCGAGCTCAGAGCGCTGGACCCCGGCGCCGTGGAGGACATTCCTGCATGGTGCAGGCTCACCGGCCATGCTTTGGTCTCCGCGGAACATCCCGTTTACCTCATCCGCAGGAGAGAGAACTGATTCTTACATCATCTTGAGGAGGAACCATGCCAGGAAGCTTTTGTGTAAACATCACGCATTCGAAAGACAACACTGACAAGGCGACCGTCGGCTTCGTCGTTGCGAACGCCGCGGTCGCTTCCGACAAGGACACCATGGTGTTTCTCAGCATTGAAGGCGTCCGGCTTTCCCAGAAGGGCTTTGCGGACGACATTCACGAACAGGGTTTCGCCCCGCTGAAGGAGTTGATGGACAGCTTCACGAAAGCGGGCGGCAAGATTTTCGTGTGCTCTCCGTGTTTCAAGAAGCGCGGTCTAGCGGAAGGCAATCTGGTCGCGGGGGCGACGATTGTAGGCGGCGCGAAGCTCGTCGAATTCCTGAGCGGCGGCGCTCCCTGCGTCAGTTATTGAGCATCCCGGAGCCGACACCATGGCGGAGCACGATCCGGCGCCCGACGCGACCTGCGACGGCGGCGACCTCGATTGCGGCAGCGGTCTATTGCTGATTATCCGGAATGCGATGGACCCGCTGCCTTCGGGCGGCGTCCTCGAAGTGCGCAGCCGCGAAATCAGCGTGAAGGAAGATCTGCCGGCGTGGTGCCGCCTCGTGGGGCACGACATGTTCGCGAGCCGGCCGGGCGAATCGGGCTCGACCAGTTATTTCATCCGCAAGAAATCCGCGGACGCCGTGCTGAAGCAGGACCTCGATCAGGCCAGGAACTACGTGTGGCGGGCGCGCGTTCGCGGGCGCGGCGGAATGGGAGCGGAAGTCTTCGTCCGCAACCACTCCTTTGCCGCGGGGCAGCCCGTCAGCTTCGATACCGCCGACCAGGCCATCAGCGCAATCGAATACCTGATTGGCTCGCTCGGCGCATGTCTCGCCGTGGGCTTTCAATGGCGCGCGTCGCAGCGGGGAATCAAGGTGCATAACCTCGAAGTGGCGCTGCAAGCGCGCGCGCAAGACATTCTGGTTTATCTGGGATTGCGGGACGCCGGAAATCCGGGGCTTGCGGACGTGCGGGCGACCGTCTACGTGGATGCCGACGCCGATTTGGAGGTCCTCGAAGATTTGCTGGCGGAGACGGTCCGGCGATCTCCGGTGACGCAGACGCTTCAGCACGCGGTCTCTTTCACCGCCGAACTTAGGAAGGCGTAAGCGATGCAGATCGGCGTTCGATACCCGGTGACGGTGGTGGGCAGTTGGCCCCGGCCTCCGTGGCTGCTTGAGGCCATGAAGCGGCGCTCTGCATCGCTTGCCGATCTACAGGATCAGGCTACGCTGCTCGCGATCAAGTATCAGGAGGACGCGGGGGTCGATATCGTCTCCGACGGCGAACAGCGCCGCGACAATTTCTATTCGTTCATCTCCGATCGCCTTGAAGGCATCCGCCTGATGACGCTGGCCGAGTTGCTCGACTACGTCGAGGACAAAGCTGCCTTCGAAAATCTTCTCAACGCGCTCGACGTTCCGGCATTCGCCATCAAGAATCCCGTCGTCGTGGGAAAGGTCAGGCGCCGCAAACCGCTCGTGATGGAGGACTACCGATTTCTGCGCCAACACACGCAAAAGGCGGTGAAGGTCACCCTGCCGGGCCCCTATCTTCTGAGCCGTTCGACCTGGGTGAAGGGACTTTCGGAGTCCACTTATCCGGATGGCGACAGCCTCGGGAACGACATCGTGGCCGTACTGCGCGAAGAATTGCAAGAATTGGCGAGCGCCGGAGCCGAGATGGTGCAGTTTGACGAACCCGTGCTGAGCGAACTGTTGCTGGCGGGCCGGTCCGCCACGCGAACATTCATGTGTGCAGCCCTTGCGGCCAGCTCGAGCCCGGAAGGCGAACTTGAGCGCGCCGTCAGCCTGCTAAATCGAGTGGTCGAAGGTATTCGGGGCCCGATTCTCAGCGTGCATGTGTGCCGCGGCAATTGGAGCCGCAACGAAGACGTCCTGTTGTCCGGCCCCTATGACGGCTTGATACCCTACCTGAACCGGATGAAGCTCGATCAGTTTGTGTTGGAGTACGCCACGTCCCGCGCGGGCACACCGAAAGCTCTCGCCGCGCTACGTCCCGACGCGCAAATCGGCTACGGTGTCGTGAATCCGCGCACTTCGGATGTGGAAGACCCAAACGAGATCGTGCGCCGCGTTCGAGAACTCACTGAGTTCGTATCGCCCGACCGCATCTTTCTGAACCCGGACTGCGGATTTGGAACGTTTGCGGAAAGGCCCGTCGCCGACGCGCAAACAGCTTTCGGCAAGCTCGGTGTCCTGGCCGCGGCGGCGCGGAAACTGCGCGGCGCGTAGTCGTTTTCATCCAAGAGTTCATTTGAAAGCACGCTTCAGTTGGAAGCGGGGAGGCGGTCTGGCCGCCTCCCCATTGTTTGATCGTTATGTCCTTAGGGCAGGACGTAGCGGAAGGACGTGAGAACCATATTCTCGACGCCGTGGGGCGCAGCAATCGTGCCGGTTGTCGCACCAGCACCCGACCAAGTGTTGCGGACAACATACGAATACTGCGGACCCCACTGAACCGTGCCTCTCGGCCCTTTGTAGAAGCGGTACCAAAATCCGAGAGTGCCCTGGACGATGTTCCGCGTGTCACCGGTGCATTCTGCAAGCGAGCCGGGAACGAATCCGGCACCGCCGCCGACGCCGGTTGGAGTGGATGTGGGAGATCCCGGAACGGGCTCGGTGAAGCAGCCGAAATTGGGTAGCCCGATCGCTCCGTAACCTTCATTCGGCGTGCCCCCCACGGTCTTGGCGAATTGCGTGCGAGCGGCGTACTCGCCGCCGACATAGGCGTAAACGTCCAGCTGTGGCGTGGTATGCCACTCCAAAGAGCCTAGCGATTGGAAGCTGCGGATGGGGGCAAGTGTGCCGTTGGGTCGCACCGTCACGTCGGCAAGCGTCGACGCACCGTAGCGTCCGATGCCGTCGCCGCCAAAGAAATGCACGGCGGCATCGAGTTTCTTATGAAACAGTGGAACGCGGGCATTCGCTCCGATCCCGCCACCCACGCGGGTATCGTTGAAGGCGCCCGCGGCTGACGGAATCTCGGCCGTCTCGTTCGGGAAGACGCGGTCCCGGAAGGTACTGACCACGCCGAAGACTTCGTAATGTCCCCACCCCGGTTCGAACGCTGCTTTGAATATGAAATCCGGGGCCGAACTGAACGCAAAGTTCGCAACCGGATTCAAACTGCCTCCACTGTTGCCAAAGGTGCCGATCAGGAAATTGTTATTCTGGCCGTGAGCCGTCAAAGTGGTCGCGGCGTTCTCAACGGAGAAACCCAGCCAGATCTTGTTCCCGAAATCCTTGGTGACGCGGACACCGGGCTGCCGGGCCCAACTGAAACCGACGTGGTAGCTTCCGTCGATGACCATTGGCAGAGCTTCGGTTCGGTTGTCGAGTCCATGCTTGGTTTCCGTGACCATAGTCCACATCTGGCCCCCGGTAATGGTCCAGCCGCTTTCGAACGCCGCTTGGGCCCAGAACTGGCGCTGTCGGAGAACGAAGCTATTGCTTTCCGTGTAGTTGGAAGTAATGCCCGTGCCCAGGAAATCAGTCTCGTAGTAACCGCCGATCTTGACGTGGTCGAGTTTGCCCTCAACCAGCATGGCAATTCGTGACTGCCGCCCGCTCACATTGAATTCCGAAGTCCGGCTCTGCGAGCTGCCCGGGAAAGGAACCGAGTTGAAGGGCGTCGTGACATCCGCGCTGAGCGCCTTTTGGCGCCACACCGCAGCTCCTTCCATGAAGCCGCCCGGCGTCAGCGTGATTCCCTTGATGTGAATTGCTGTCGGTGGCTCGTTCTTGTCCTGGCCGGGTTCTGCGTTTCCAACACTCGTTGCCGCAACGCCGATCGCAGGGCCGACGGCGGCATTGCCCGCCAGTCCAGCGGCCGGATTCTCACGAGCAACGTTCGTTGCGCTGAGCTGTTCCTCGAGGGATTGTACTTTCTCCTGCTGTTCTTTGATCTCCTCCTTCAATTGATCATTCTGCTCTTGGAATAGTTCCCCCTGGGTTTCTAGAAGGTCCCGAAGCTGCCGCAGCTCGTCTTCCAGCCGGGCTTCGGCGGGGCTTGCGGGCGCAGCTGAATTTGCCGGAGAAGTTGCCGAGGACGCCGGGTCCTTATCCGTGCCGCCTCCCGCCGCCATGGCCGCAGTTCCCGCGAAAAGGCCGAACGCGATCAAACAGGTTGCCAAGACTCTCATCTGATTCTCCTTGAGAAGATTTGTGTTTAGCGAAGTGGATCAGGCGATTCCGTCGACACACCGGATGGCATGGACGGACCGGTTACGCTTCCAGCCTCTTTCGCGGCCGTTTACACGGGGGCGCGAATTCAGGCCGAAGTCGATTGAAAGCTAAACGGAATTAGGAAACGGCCGCCGGTCGCTTAGAGGGAGAAGCTTCAAGTGAAGCCGGAGCGGAAACGCGGATTGCGGCCGAATGCCGACATGGGCCGTATATTCATGCACAGGCCGCAATCCTTTGGCAAGAACTTATTGAATTCCGAGCAGTCGGCAAGCGTTCTTGTAATAGATCTTTTCGCGGTCTTCCTTGGAAATGTCGAGCGCGTCGATCACGCGCAGCGTCTCGCGGATGTACATCGGTCCGCCTTCCGGGTCGAACGGCGCATCGGACGCGAAGAGCACGTGGTCGACTCCGTAGAAGTTCAGCGCGCACACCAGCGCGGCCTTGGAGCCGAACGTCGCAGTATCGGCGTAGAACATCTTGAAGTAGTCGAGCGGGCGCTTCTTCAGTTCCTTAAGCAGCGGCTTGTAATCGCGGAAAGAAGTGCGTGCGCCGAGCTGGTCCCAGCCGGGGCCGACGCGCCCTTCGAAAAACGGCGTCATGCCGCCCGCGTGATGGATGATGATTTTCAGATTCGGCATCTCGTCGAGCATCTTCGAAAAGACGATCCGCGCCTGCGCCGCGCTCGATTCGTACGGCCAGCCGAACGTCCACCAGATTTCGTAGAGCGACAGCTCTTCGGTCTGATAGTCGGGAAAATTCGCCGTGCGCGCCGGATGAATCCAGACCGGCTTGCCGAGGCTTTCCATCGCCTTAAAGACCGGGCGAAACTCGGGAGCATCGAGCGCCTTGCCGTTGACGTTGGTAAAGATCTGAATTCCGCACGCACCGAGTTCCTTCACCGCCCGCCGCGCTTCCTCCACGGCGCCTTCCGGATCGCGCATCGCCACGGACGCGATGAAACTCGGAAAACGCTTGGGATATTTGCGGCAGAGTTCGGCCATGCTGTCGCTGCCGATCCGCGAAAGCTCGCGCCACGCTTCGCGCGTGCCCATGGCGTCCGGCGGCGGCGAGGCGAGCGAAAGAATCTGCTGATACTCGTCGAACATGTCCATCACGGCGAAGCGCTTGTCGAGGTCGGTCATCATCGGGACGGCTTCGCTGCGGCGATGGATGTCTTTCATCTGCCCGGTCGTCTTCAGGAGCGCTTCGTGGAACGGCTTCGGCCAGATGTGCGTGAAGATGTCGATTTTTCTCATGTTGGCGTTTCTCTCCGATTGAAAATTAGCGTGCTGTAAACTTTGCGTTCAGTTGGCGCACCATCTCCTCGGGATCGTCCGTGCGATCGATGTAGCGCCCCGAAAGCGCGTCGTAGCGGCCGGATGCCAGCGCCACGCACCGGTCCGTGCACCATTCCATGCCGTCGTTTGGGCCCTTCGTGCGCTGGAGTTCGTGCAGCCGCTCGACCATTTTCGGCACCCAGCGCTGCGCCTCTGGCGAACTCATCGTCTCGTCCGCCATCTCCGTCATGATGGAGCCGGGGTCGAGCGCGAATGCCTGCACGCCATATTCCTTCACTTCATTGGCCACGAGCGCCGCAAGCCGATCCTGCGCCGTTTTGCCCAGGCTATAGGCCGAAAGATTCGCGGTCAGCAGGTGGCCTCGCGGAGACGAGATATTGATGATGCGTCCCGCGCGGCGCTGCATCATCCCTGGCAGCACGGCGCTCATGAATAGAAACGGTGCGAGTATATGCACTTCCTGCGCCGCCCACCACTTCTCCGGATCGACCACTCCCACCGGCCCATAGGGACCGGCCAGCCCGGCGTTGTTCACCAGGAGCGTCACGCCGCCCAGTTCTTTTTCCGACGTCTGCGCCACACGCGCGACGTCCTCGCGCTTTGTCGCGTCTCCCGCGACGGCGATCGCCCGGCCACCCGCGCCCCGAATCTCCGCGACGGTTTTGTCGAGTTGCGCCTTCGTGCGCGCGGTGACGGCGACGGCCGCTCCCTCGGCCGCGAATCGCAGCGCGATGCCTCTGCCGATGCCGCGCCCCGCGCCGGTGACGATTGCCACTTGCCCTTCGAGAGGTCTCGGCATGTGCTCAGATCGCCGCCGCTCCGGCATGCGCGATGGCAGGACTCCGCTTGCGCGCCGGTGTCGCGAACAGCAGCAGAACTGCCGCCAGGAAGGACAACCCGGCGACGAAATAAAACGTGGGCGTGTAGCTGCCGACGCGATCGAACACATAGCCGGCTAAGTATGCAGCGGCTGCGCCCGCCGTCGTGCCGATTACCATCACGAGCGAGATCACAGGCGCGTACGCTTTTGCTCCGAAGTAATTCGCCGGCAGCACCATCATCGCCGCGAAGGACGTGCCGAACGCCGCCCCCATGCAGATCGCGTAGAGGTAAAGCCCCGCGGATCCGCTTGCGTGGAGCGCGAGAATCACGCCGATGCCGAACACCAGCGAAGCCCCCGCCCAGACAAGCCGGGGTTCCACGCGATCGGCCACGGCCGCGAAGAAGAGCGTTCCGAAGAGCGCCGAAAGCAGCATGATCGAAATCGAGGAGGCCGCGGCTTCGGGCGCGTAACCAAGATCGCGAAGATGCGCCACTCCGTGCGCCAGATAGAGCGGATAGCCCGTGCTGAATCCCAGAATCGAAACTAGGAAGAGCCAGATCGCGGGCGTGCGCAACACCTCGCGCAGCGTCCAATCTTCCGTTGTCCTGTAAACTCCGCTCGCCGATGCGCGCGCGACCGAAGCAGACGCACGCGAATCGGCAGCCGATTCTCCGTCCGGAAGCTGACCGAGGTCGGCAGGGCGCTCCCTCACGAACAAAATCGCCATGACCCCGGCCATGCCGCTCAGAGCCGCCATCAGGAACCATCCGGCCCGCCAATTCCCGTGAAAAGCGCGAATCACGCTGTCCAAAGCGCGCGCCGCCACGAAGCCTCCCATCATGCCGCCGGTATGAACGAGTGTGATCGCGAGCCCTTTGCGTCTGCTGAACCACCGGTTGATGCCGGTCTGGGCCACGAGCACTCCGCCCGTCATCGCGCCCAAGCCGATCATCACGCCGTAAACCAAATCCGTTTGCAGGCTCGTGTGCACCACCAGCGCCATCAAGAGCGTCCCGGCCACGACGATCGCGCACCCGAGCGCCGCCGTGAAACGCACGCCTCGCCTATTGATGCACAGCGCGACGAGCGGCGCAGGCACGCCGACCATCCATTGGAAAATGCCGTAGGCAAGCCCGAGCTCGCTGCGGTCCCAATGCAGGTCCACGGCCATGTAGGTGTTGACCACGCTCGCGCCGTAAAGCGGGAACGCGAAGTTGGTGAAGAGGATCAGCCAGAAAATCCCCAGCAGCTTCCAGCCGTAGAAGTCCGATTGTCGCGTCATCCGGATCCTTCAAAGGGCAGTGCGGGCGCGATCGGGACTCCAGCGTCCGAAAGCGGTCCGTTCCATGTCAATTAAGGCCCAAAACCCCGCTTTTGGGAGCATGATCCATGCTGCCGTTGCGGCACTAATTTCCTTCACTATTGAAGCTCTTCCGCCGTCACCCAGTTGCCGTGCACTTGATTGCGCAGGCGCAGCGGCAGGTGAATCGTCGCGATGGGTCCCTTGTCCACATGCTCCGCTTCGAAAACCAGCACGTCGGAAAGTTGCGTCTCGTGCAGGTCGGCGACCAGCGCGAGATAGCCTTCATGCCCCGGCTGCTTCGAAGGAATGTGGACCTCTTCCTGAATGGTCACAGGCTTATTCGAATGCCACGACTTCAGCTTGCCGCTTTTCACTTCGAGGCGGCTCAGCGTGTTGAATCCGGCGCCCACAGGCCCGGCGACGAGCGGCGCGCCGGCCTCGGGATCGAAGCGTTCGTAGTAGCCGATCGAATAATCCTTCATGTGGTCGTCGTTTGCGATCCGCGGAAAATCCCCCGACGGCGCGAGTTTGTATTCTTCGAATTTCTCTCCCGGCTTCGACATGTCGAACGTCCAGCGCACCACGCGGCCGAATGCGAAGTCTTCAGGCGTCGGATGGATGTGTGATGCTTCCTGAATGAACGGGAACGGCGCGTACTTGCCGATGCCGAAATCGAGGTGCACGAATTTGCCTTCCGTGTATGCGTTCATGAAGTGAAACGCAGAGCATGCGGGATGCCGGAACCAGTGCATGTCGCTTGTGTGCCCGTCGCGCGGCATGATGCCGACGAAGGCGTCCTTGTCCGGCTCGTTTACCCAGTGAACGCCGCCGGCTTTGATGCGATCGAGATCGGCCGTCGTCGGGAAAACCGGGAAAACAACGTGCTCCTTGGTGACGGCGAAGTCGTGCATCAGCGAAACGTACGGCACCTGAAACCACTCTTCGCTGACGAGCTGGCCTTCCTTATCCGCCACGCAGTAGGACACATCCCGCGTCGCGAGGCCGCTCGCCTCGTAGCCAAAAAAACATAGCTCGCCGTTATCGGGATCGAGCCGCGTGTGCGCGGTCATGGTCTGGCTCTTGAGTTTTCCCCGGTAGTTGAAGACGCCCAAGGTGTCGAGCGTTTCCGGATGGATCTCCATCGCGAGGCCGTCTTCCTTGAGAGCCAGCAGGCGGCCTCCGTGGAAGATCGGCGTCGTGTTGTTCACGCAGCGGTTGATCCCCCGCACGCTCGGATCGTCCGTGTAGGGATTCCGGTAGAGCCCGAATAGCCCGCGCCGCGCTTTGCGGTCGGCCTTCAGGCGATCCGTCATGATGTATTTCATCTTGAAATCCACGTGCCCGTTTTCAAACTTGAACGCGCTGATCATGCCGTCGCCGCTCAGGTATGTGTCGTGACCGAGCATCGGCGGATACTGCGGATCGGGAATCGTGCGATACCACGTGCCGTCGATCTCCTTCGGCAGATTTCCCTCGACGATCAGATCGTAAATGTCGCATTCGGTGCGCATGGGCGCGTTGATACCGCTGTAGTCGAATGTATCCGGGAAACGGGCTGTCATTGGGGCCTCACTCCAAAGTTGTATCGTATTGCGTTCAGAATGCTCTCTCCTATCACCTCGGCGGCAAGACTGTCAACGTGTCATGTATGGCGCGGTCGAGTGGATGCGTTGACTTGCCCGACGGGCCAACTTAAGATGCGCGGACGAATTTGTCGCGGCGGTTGACCGACTCGCGGGGTTCAAATTTGAAAATTCGCAAGTCTGTACGATTTGCAGCATTCGCGCTCGCCTGCGCGGCCGTGGCTCTCGCGCAGAATCAGCCCGAGAAAGCGACGGTTGATCCGGCGCTTGGCCCGCCTCCAGGTTGGGCTTTCGCGGTTGGGCCGGCGAACAATCCCCCCAGTGCCGCTGACACCACGCTGCGGCATGTTCCCGGCAGCACCGCCACATTCACGCCCGCGCAAATCGTCGATCGCTACCATGCGGTGGACTGGCATCCGGCCGGCCACCCGTCGATGCCGGAAATCGTGGCGAACGGGCGCAAACCCGATGTGTTCGCGTGCGGCTTTTGCCACCTGCCGAACGGGCAGGGGCGGCCGGAGAATTCCAGCCTCGCGGGACTCCCGGCGGAATACATCGTCAGGCAGATGGCCGACTTTCGAGGCGGCCAGCGCAAGAGTTCCGAGCCGCGGTTGCCGCCCGTCAACCTGATGATCGGCGTCGCATCGAAGGCGGACGAAGGCGAAGTGCGCGCTGCGGCGGAATACTTCGCCTCGCTCAAGCCGAAAGAGTGGATTCGCGTGGTGGAGACGAAAACCGTGTCGAAGACGCGCGTCGCCGGCTGGATGCTGGTACCCACCGTTGGCGGTGAGCCGATCGGCGATCGCATCATCGAGACCGCCGTCAATCTTGAGCAGACCGAGCTGCGCAACGACGCATCGGGATTCATCGCCTACGTGCCCGTGGGCAGCATCGCGAAGGGGAAGGCGCTGGTTACGACCGGTGCAGGAAAGACCATTCCGTGCAACATCTGCCACGGCAGCGATCTCAGGGGGAAAAACGACGTGCCGTCGATTGCGGGGCGCTCGCCCAGCTACATCGTCCGTCAGCTTTACGACATTCGAAGCGGATCGCGCGCCGGAACAAATACTGCGTTGATGAAGCCCACCGTCGCGAAATTGACGCTCGACGACATGATCTCGATCGCCGCGTACACTTCGTCGCTTCATCCGTAGTTGGAGCTTGCTGAATTTGAAGCACGCGTTAGCGCGTGCGGGGCGGCATGCGGGGGATCATTGCGGAGCCCGGAGGCGGCGCCGGTTCGAGAACCAGCTTGTCGAAATGGTCCTGCGGAATCAAGAACCGTCCCGAAAGCGCCGCGTAACGTCCCGAGGCCAACTGCACGCACATCTCGGCACACCTCGCGAGGCCCGGCGCCGGGTCGGTAGTCTTCTTCAGATTCGTCAGGTATTCGACCATCTTCGGAACCCAGCGCTTGGCTTCGGGCGAAGCGATCGTGTGCTCGGTCATGTCCGTGTAGACCGTGCCGGGCTCGATCGCAAAAACGCTCACGCCGTGTTCCTTCGCCTCGGCCGCTGCGTGCTCCGACAAGCGTAGCTCCGCGCCCTTGGCCACGGCGTACCCGCTCAAATTCGGCGCCAGCCATTGGCCTCCCAGGGCCGCGATGTTGATCACGCAGCCCTTCTCGCGTCCGATCATTCCCGGCATCACTGCGTTCATGAACAAGAAAGTGCCGCGCACGCTCACCGCCTGCGCGTCCCACCATTCGTCGGGATCGACAATCCACACCGGCCCGAAAGGGCCCGTCACCCCGGCGTTGTTCACGAGCACGGTCGTCGGTCCGAACTTTTTCTCCGCCGCTTTCACCACGCGCGCCACATCCTTGCGATTGGTTACGTCGCCCGCCACCGCCAGCGCGCGTCCACCCGCCTTCCGGATCTGCGCCACCGTTTCGTCAAGCTGATCTTTCGAGCGCGCCGTCACGGTCACGGACGCGCCCGCCGCGGCGAGTCCCAGTGCGATCGCGCGGCCGAATCCGCGGCCGGCGCCCGTCACGATCGCGGTATGTCCCGCCAGTTTTCTTGCCGTGGGTGTCATTGAGGTCGGCGCACGCCTGCGTTCACTTGATCGGTTTCCCCGTTACAGGGTGCGGGTAGTGGAAGGGAACCACGCCGGTCTCGGGCCAGAAGCTGGCCCGCTTCGGCGTGAGTTCGTCCGGGCCGAGCGGGTCCTGCGGGAACGTCACCGAATAGGCCGGGACGGCGTATCCGGGCTTCACCTTGCCCCAGCCCTGGTCGTAGGGCGCGTAGAAGAATACGTTGTAGTTCAGCACGCCGATTTTCCAGACGCCGTCTTCCTTCAGATACGTGTTCTCGTACACTCCGCCTTCCCAGAATGCCGGGAAAATTTCCGGAACGCTTTCGTGGCTTCCGCCCTGCATGAAGCAGCGGTAGCGTCCCTTGGCGGACATGCGGTCCGGCGCGACGTCGATCACGTCCTGAAGCGTGAGATGTTCGAGCAGGAGCCCGCGCGTCGGTCCGTTCTTCCCGGGCGAGAATTTGTTGCGCAGGATTCCGCAGTAGAGCCTCCGGACACCCGCCTTCCCCTTGAAAATGCCGCCGAGAAAATTCGTTTCGCCGCGCTCCGAGAAAAGGTCCACCGCTTCGTCGTACAGGCACTTATCGATGAAGTAGCCGTAGGTGTGTTGCAGCTTCCGGATGGCAAGCTCGTCTGTCACGGCTCCGAGCTGGTGCGTCAGCTCATCGACGCGCTTTTCGAGCGCTTGAATCCTGTCCTCGGCGGTCATCGCGGCTCCTGTTCCCGACGTCGCGCGGCTACGCTTCGCTGATGAACTTCGTCACGAGACACGCCTCGAGCCCTTCGATGCCTTCTTCCGAGCCGTGGCCGCTTTCCTTCACTCCGCCAAAGGGCGAATCCGGCACCGAGATGGCGAACGTGTTCACGCCGACCATGCCTGCTTCGAGCTGCTCGCCGACGAGCTTCGCCCGGTGCGCCGAATTCGTGAACGCAAACGCCGCAAGCCCGTAGGGCAGCCGGTTCGCCTGCTGGATCACGCTGTCGTAGTCCGAAAACGAATTGATCACCGCGACGGGTCCGAACGGCTCCTCATTCATGATGCGCGCCTTGTTCGGCACGTCGGAAAGCACCGTCGGCGCGTAGAAATATCCGGGGCTGCGCAGCCGCGCGCCGCCCGCTTTCACGTTCGCTCCGGAGTTCTTCGCGTCCTCGATCAAGGACTCGATGGCCGCCAGCCGCCGCGCGTGGATGAGCGGGCCCATTTTGTTCTTTTCGTCGAGGCCGTCGCCGACCGGCCAACTCTTCGCGCGCGTCGCAAATCCATCGACAAACCGGTTGTAGATTTTCTCGTGTACGTAGAAGCGCGTCGGCGAGATGCATACCTGCCCGGCGTTCCGGTATTTCGCCGTGGCGCATGCATCGAGCACTTTTTCCACGTCCACATCGTCGAAGACGAGCACCGGCGCATGGCCGCCGAGCTCCATCGTCGTGCGCTTCATGCCTTCCGCAGCGAGCTTCATCAGGTGCTTGCCCACGGGAATCGAGCCGGTGAAGGAAACCTTGCGGATGATCGGCGAGGCCAGCAGGTGCGTCGAAATATCGTTGGGCACGCCGTACACCACCGAGAGCACTCCGGGCGGCAAGCCGGCGTCCACCAGGCAACGCGCTACCGCCAGGCCCGACGCGGGCGTCTCTTCGGCGGGCTTCAGGATGCACGAGCAACCCGCGCCGAGTGCCGCGCCGATCTTGCGTGCGGGATTGCCAATGGGGAAATTCCACGGCGCGAATGCCGCCACCGGCCCGACCGGCTCCTTGATGACGACGAGCCGCGTCCCCGGCGTGCGCTGCGGCAGCACGCGGCCGTACGCGCGGCGGCCCTCTTCGGCGAACCACTCGAAAATGTTCGCGGACATCTGCACTTCGATCCGCGTCTCGTGAATCGACTTGCCCGCCTCCGTGGTCGCGATGCGTGCGATCTCTTCGGCGCGTTCGCGCATCAGGTCGGCCGTGCGCTTCAGGATTTTGCCGCGCTGGTCCGGGAACACTCCGCGCCATACGCGGAAGCCTTGATCGGCCGCCGCAAGCGCTCGGTCGAGATCGGCCGGCGTCGCGTGCGGAAGATGACCGATCACTTCCTCGGTCGCCGGGTTGATCACCGGCGAGGTCTTCCGGCCTTCGGCGCCCAGCCATGCGCCGCCGATGAACAGCCCCAAGTCAGCGTAAGTTGACGCGAGTTGTGTCGCCATGTTGCACGCTCCTGTCCGCTTTGTTCGTGAGAGCCGGAATGATTCCATGTTCCTCCGACGCCCGTCAAGGTATCCGTGCTTCCGGTGGTGGTTCAGCTTGCGAGATGCCGATCGACCACTGTCCGGTAATCCGACTTATCGCCCACTGGCACGGTCTTTCAGCGACACCGCCTGTCATAGTGATAGCGGTTACGCAGCACGATTGGAGTTAGCAAATCTATTGATCAGTCGCTTTGATAAATTGACCACATGAATGGAATGCACGATGGGCAATTTCAAACTGACATCGAAAAGCTATTTAGCTTCTTCTGGGTACTAGCTTTTCTGTTTTCACTCGTCCCGGTATCGCTCACTTTGTGGTGGATTTGGACGCATCACACGAATCTGGCCGAATCGGCATTTCAGACTTTCTTTTGCGTGGCGTTTATCTGGGTGTGGGTATCGATGTTTCAGTGCTATCGCGCGCTGCGGCGGCTTGGTCTAAGCCCGGAAGGCAGAAAGCAGTTGTTCTCGGGTCCACGTCCAAATGATCCGGACGAACTGCGCGCCTGGCTGTGGTTTCGGCGATTCCTACTTGCAGTCCTGACCGTTGTGCTGTTCATGTGTGCCATTCCCTTTCTTCTGTGAATAGCCGTATCAGTCTGAGGTCGTAAAATGCCCGATTAACGCGCTATCTGTAACGACGGCCGCCGACCGACTCCACGCCTGCGTTTCTCAAACTGACCCACTACCGTACTTCCGTGAGCGGTCGCCTGCTTTACAATGGACGCCCTTGCTGACCCCGGCTGAACTCGACCGCTTGCGCGTCGTGCTCGTCTCGACGCGCAACCCGCTCAACATCGGCGCGGCCGCTCGCGCCATGAGCAATTTCGGCCTGCGCCATCTGCGCGTGGTGAATCCGTACGAGCCCGCGTTTCGCGAGGCGCGTTCCGCGGTCGGCGCATCTTCGGTGCTCGCGCGCGCGGAGCAGTTCAAGAATGTCTCCGAAGCCGTCGCCGATTGCACGCTCGTGGTGGGAACGACGGCCGTGCGCCATCGCAATCTGCACCATCCGCTCCGGCAGCTCGAAGACGGCGCGCGCCTGATCCGCAAGCGGCTCAAATCCGGCCGCGTCGCGCTGCTTTTTGGCTCGGAGAAAATCGGCCTGACGAACGAAGATCTCGCCCACTGCCACTGGCTGATGCGCATCCCAACGCACGAAGGAAACATCTCGATGAATTTGGGCCAGGCCGTGGCGGTCTGCCTTTACGAACTCATTCGCGACGCGAAGACCCCGCGGCTGCCGGAGAAATTGCCGCCCGCGAAAGCGGCGGAGGTTGAGCGGATCACCGCGATGCTGCTCGACGCGCTGCACGAGAGCGGCTTTCTCGATCTGCGCCGCGTGGCCGATTCGGAGCAGCGCATTCGCCGCCTCGTCCGCCGCTTGAATCTGCCCGCGCGCGACGCCGTCATCTGGCTCGGCATCTTCCGTCAGATCGTCTGGAAGATGCGCTCCGGCCGCGCCCCTGAGAAATGACGATTCGACAAGCGGCTGTCGAAGCCCGCGCCTGAATTCGCATCGGCAGAAGCAACGTTTGCTTCGCCGGGAACTTCCTATAGAGTTGTATGGAATAGATTCTGCGAAGAGCGTGAAAACAGTGCGACTCCATCTACCCGGCAGTTTCGCAAAATTCGGCCCCCGCGTTGCGGCGGCAGCTCTTGTGATGCTCGTCAGCCTGTTTTGCGCTCTGCCGCTCGTCGCGCAAGAAACCGGGCCGCTGACGCCTGCGGCTCCCCAGCCGGGCCCGATGATCACTCTTCCTTCACCGCAAGCACCGCCACAGCCACCGCCGCCAAAGGCCTCCGCCCCGAAACAATCCTCCTCCAGCATATCGAAGGATACTCCCTCTATTCCCGTGGACCAGATCATCCAGCAATTTGCGGCGCGCGAAGCGGAGTTCAAAGAAGAGCGCGAGAACTTCACGTACACCCAGACATTCGTGGTGCAAACCATCGATTCCGGCGGCCAGCCGGACGGCGAATATCGCATGACGAGCGACATCGTCTTCACGCCCGCGGGCAAGCGCTATGAGACGGTCACGTACGCCCCTCCTCCCACTCTCGAACGCGTGACTCTATCCGAGCAGGATCTCGACGATCTGAGAAACGTTCAGCCCTTCGTTCTCACCGCCGCGGAGCTGCCCAAGTACAACGTCACGTACGTCGGCCGCCAGCAGGTGGACGAAATCGGCGCGTACGTGTTCGACGTGGGGCCCAAGCAGATCGAAAAAAATCAGAGGTATTTTCAGGGACGCATCTGGGTCGATGACCGTGACCTGGAAATCGTCAAGACCGACGGCAAAGCCGTGCCGGACATTCGCAAGGGCGACAACGAAAACGTGTTCCCGCGCTTCGAGACCTACCGCGAAAATATCGAGGGCCACTACTGGTTCCCCACCTACACGCATTCCGACGACGTTTTGCATTTCAAGACGAGCGATGTACACCTTCGCATGACGGTCCACTATTCCGATTACAAGCGCTTCCGCGTGTCGATGCGCCTCGTGCCCACGCCTCAGACCCAGCCCATCACGCCGCCATCTCCGTAAAGTCATTCGCCGTGTGCGCCGGATGCGATGAATTGCGGCGTCTCTTGGCCTCGCGCCCGCTCCCGCGATAATCTCTCCGCATGGATATCGACTGGCTTCGCGAACACTGCCTCTCGCTCGCGCACACCACGGAAAAAATCCAGTGGGAGGACGATCTCGTTTTCAAAGTCGGCGGAAAGATGTACGCCGTCGTCTCGCTCGAACCCGGAGACCACTGGCTTTCCTTCAAATGCGCGCACGAGCAATTCGCCGAGCTGGTCGAGCGCCCCGGAATCATTCCCGCGCCTTACCTCGCCCGCGCGCACTGGGTCGCGCTCGAAACCGAAAACGCTCTCCCGCGCGCCGAGCTGAAGGAATGGCTCCGCCGGGCCCACTCCCTGATCCTCGCGAGCCTACCGAAGAAGACTCAGTCGGCGCTGAGTCAGCCGAAAGCCAGCAAGAAGCGCCCCCGCCCACCGAAGCTTACGAAGTAAGCGCGGGAGGGCCGCCCCGCGCGAATCAGTTTTGCCCGCTACACCATGCATACGCGTGCGCCTTGCAACCCTGCGGCGCCTGGGCCCGCAGGATCGCCAGCAGCACGGGCGGCATCTGCTTCGGCACTTCGAATATCACCACGCGCGATGCATCGCTCTCGTCGCGGTACGCAATCCGGAAAAAATGCCTGCGCTGACGCTTCTTCACCAGCCCGACGCCAATCGCCGGCAAAACTCCCAGGTGCCTCGCCACCGGCCGCGTGTATTCGTACGATTCGATCTTCGCGTACGGAATCACCAGCGTGCTCCCCGCGGACTCGAACGACAACGCGCTCTGCGACGTCGTATTCAGCCGCCCCACCGCGCCTTCCTTCAGCTCCGCAGCCGTGCCGCCCACGTACATGACCTGCCCGTCTTCCACTGCCGCCGCCGGCAGTGCCACGATCACTAGCAGACAAAACGCCGCAATTCTTTTCATGCTGCACCTCCCGAATTGTCGATAGGCGCAGCTTAGCGGGAGCGCGATACCGAAGGGCGTGCGGTTGTGACACTTTCCGGAATGTCACAAGGAACGGGCGAGAGGGTCCGTGACAAATTTCTGGTAGCGCCGGAGCTCTTCGAGCGAGGACTCCGCGATCAGGGGGAACGCGATCACGCGGCAGCCTTTCGGCACCTCCGCTGCGGTGACGGAGTCGCATACGACTGCCGCCACTTGCTTCAAGCCTTCCTGCCATCCCGGCTCGCGCGCGTCGCGAAACACCAGGCTGTCGGACTCGAAGCCCGCGGCGATCAGCATCGTGCGCGCCGATTTCAGAAATCCCGGCAACCGCGATGCAATCGCGATCAGCGCGTCTGCTGGCGCCGGAAGCCACACATCGAGCGAACTTGGCACCGAACGCAATTGCAGCGCGAGCAATTCCGCGCCCGGTGGCAGAGCCTGCCGTACGGCCTCGGCATTGCCCGGCAGCGCCACCGGAATCGCTCCCTCCAAGGCCTCGCGCACGCGCCCGGATTGCGGCGCGACGTCTGTCACCGGCAGCGTCACCGCGCGCCGAATCTCCGCCGCGGCGATTCGCCGCAGCTCTTCGTCGGGCTCGATGAGCAGAAAATGATCGGGCGGCTGCAAGGCCAGCCATCGCCGAAGCTGCGCGTGCACCGCGGCGAGCGGAGCGCCCATTTCGCGCGCCGAGCGAAATAGATTCGCAATCAACTGATCCAGCGCCAGCGCCGAAGAAAGCGGCGCCTCCGGCTTGCTCTTGCGGATGTACACGCCGCTCCCGCGCCGGAACGCCACCCAGCGGTCCCGCTCGAGTTGCCGGTACGCGGCGCTGATCGTGTTCGGGTGCAGATGAAACCGCCGCGCCAGCTCCCGCGTGCTCGGCAGGCGCTGCCCCGGCTTCAAATCGTCGCACAGGATGCCCAACACGATTTGCGTCACGATCTGCTCGCGAATCGGCACTTCGCTGTTGCGTGCAAACCAGAATCGCATGGCGCCCTATCGTAAGCTCTCTCGCGCGCCGGGAACAGCCTCCCGCCACGCCCGCCGTGGAAGTTGCAGTCCGCGCTTTCCCGGCCTTGTGTGTCGCCGTGTCAACCGCTTCGCCATTGCCTTTGTGGCGGCTGCGTTTTTGCACCGTGGCCTCCTCGGCAAACCGGCGGACGCCGGCGGCAGGTTTTTAGGGGGTCGGAGCTTTCGCGTCGTCTTGCCCTGAGCGGAGCCGAAGGGTTGCGTCCCGACGCTGTTTGTCGGGAAGCTCCGACATATACAGACGGCGCGCAGTGCGGGTTGTGCATTCCGGACGACTCTGCGGAACGCCTTCCTATGCGCTGGTTCACCCGCAGCAAGTAGTCTTCCGGCCGCGTGGGGCTCGCGCTATCGGAATGCCTCGAGGAATCCGCGAAGCGCCGAAACGCACTCTGCCGCCTTGTCGATGTAGATCTCGTGCCCCGCGCCATCGATTTGCACGAGTTCGGATTGCAGCAGGGCTGCGGCAATACTCTCCTGCTCCTCGACTGTGGTCGCGGCGCTTCGCGTCGGCGCGAGCAGCAGGACCGGCACTTTCACCTCCGGCAGCAGCGGCGTGATGTCAGTCGTCGAAATCACCTTGCTGTAGCCGACAAGCGACGCGGTGCGTGCCCTGCCGAATTGCCGGATCGCCCACTCGACTTGCGCGGGGTCCGTGCTCGGAAAAGTTCCGGGACGCGACAGCAGCGTCCGCGCCCAGCCCTCCGAGCCCAATTCCTCGAGCGCGCTCTGCCACGACGCGCGGCCGAAAGCGAAAAGCTTCTGCCCCGCTGCGCCGATTGTCTTTGGCGTTGCGCACAGCGTCACCGACCGCAGCCGCGCCCCAGTGGACTCAGGCCGCTTCGCCGCATATCCGACTGCGAGCATCCCGCCCGTCGATTCGCCGAGCAGGTGGACGCTCTCCAGCTTGAGCGCGTCGCAAAAGCCGGAAAGATCGCGCACGAGATTCTCGAACGTCCACGGGTAGCTCGGCCCCGGATCGCCCGAGCCGCCGTGTCCGCGCAGGTCGCGACGGATCACGCGGTAGTCGCCCGCCAGCATCGGCACCCAGTGCCGCCAGAACTGCGAGTTGCGCCCGAATCCGTGCTGGATGACGATCGTCTGCCGCGGCTTCCACGGAGCAGTGAAGTCGTCGTCCTCGTAGTACGTGACGTACCCGTTGATCGTGATTTCAGGCATCTCTTTCGTTTTCGTAGCGGCCGCCTTCAGGTGGGCGCATTGGTTCTTTCTGCTCGTCTATCTCATTCGGTGTCGTCGCGCCCGGCCGGCCGATCTTCGGGTTGGCCTCGCCCCTTCTTCGCTGTCATCCCGAGCGAGTCCGCCAGTTTCTTGGCGGACGACGAGGGATCTGCTTTTGTCTTCGTAGCGGCCGCCTTTAGGCGGGCGGACTTGTCTTTGTGCCACAGGCATTCTTGCCCGTGCTCTCGTAACGCCGCCTACCGCAACGTGGAAGGGCGGGGTTTAAACCCCGCCAAGAACAAGACGGCGCAACGCGACCACTCTTGCGCAGCTTCACCCGCAGCAAGTGCGCCTTTTGCACCCGCCGTGGCGGGTATTCCTCTGCCCAGCACGCGCCCGAAACCAAAACCCCTATGGCTTCGGCGCTGCTGGCGCCGTCGCAGGAACGGTTTTCGGAGGAAGGTCGTCGAAAATTGCGCGCTTAAAAAACTTCCACTTGCCGTCCTCGCGCTTCAACACGTCCTCGTAATGCCCTGCGCCCTCGACGACCGACTTGCAGTCCGTCGTGCCGATCGTCTCCCAGTAGGCCTGGTCCGTCGCCGTGTCTCCATTGATCTGGAGCGTCAGGTTGGTCACCACGTGCATGAACCTGTGCACGCCTGCGGGAAGAGGACACGGCGAAGGAGTCGCCGACGCCGGCGGCGGCGCGCCGATCCGCGAATGGGTGAAGAAATCTGTGATCGCCGCGGGACCAACGCGGTTCGTGGCTCCGCCTTGCATCACCAGCACGCCGTCCTTGGCAAAGAGCGCGCCATATGCCACCCAATCGTTCGAGTCCAGCGCCCTCGGATAGTCGCCCATCAGGAGCTGCTCGATCGCCTGACGATCCTCAATCTTCTGCATCCGTGCGGCTGCCGGCCCCATGGTCATCGCCTGCCCGCCGTGGTGGGCTTGCCCGCCGGGGCTGGCTTGACCAAACGCGCTCCCCGCCGTCGCCCCCGTGACAACGCTCATCACCGCCACCGCCGCCAGCCTACCCGCTCGTCTCCCAGCCGATTCCCAGCTCATGATCTACCTCCTTCTCCTTGTTGATTTGCTGAGCACCCTTTTCCACTCGAAATGGTTTCGTCGGCCTTATTCGCTACTTCCCCAACCGCGAGCACAATATTCCAGAAAACCGTTCTCGCAAATGACATTCGAAAGGCGGGTAACCTGCGCTGGCGCAAGACGGCAAGAAACTGTCGATGAAGGGTTCAGATGAAAGGTTTCCAAACGAGACTGGGCGCGTCAAGAGCGTGCTCAAGCAAACCGGACAGTCAAACGCCCCTGTGCGCGTCGTCGCGGCGTCTGCTTGACTACGATTTGAACGTCCCGGCCCAGCCGCGTAAGACAGCGCAGCAGCCGCCTCTCCGAAATGCCGCGAAATTGTCCGCGCAACAACCTCGAAATCTTCGGCTGGGTAAGCCGCAGGATTTTCGCCGCCTGCTCTTGCGTCAGCTGCCGTTGCTCGATGATTTCGGCGATCTTCGTCACAATCTGCGCCTTCACCAGCATGTCTTCGCTGTCGGCTAAGCCCAGATCTGCATATACATTCCCGCTGCTTTTCTCGACGGGAATCTCGCGCTGCATCACCCGTTTCCTTTTCATTTTCCCGAGCGTATACCCATATCGGCATATGTGCAACGGTCACACAGGAAGCCCTCTCCCCGCCCGCGAACTTGAGGCTGAAAACATTGTCACGCCAGGGCAAACCACCGCACTCACCGCGGCGCAAAGATTTCGCTTCCATCGGTGCGAGTTTCTGGCTACGGTTTCGGGGCTAGGGGGCTTCCCGAGGCGGTTAGGGTGAAAAATGGTTTCCGAAGACGATGAAATTCAGGAAGTAAGGGCCGGAGACGAGCGGCGCGGCAAAAGGCCCATCGACATCGCTGCGAGAAGGCGGAGACTCGTCCTACAGCGGAAGTTCAAGGAGGCGTTGGAAAGCAACGACGTGGAACTGTTCAAGGAAACGATTATCAACGACCTCGGGTGGATGCGCGGGACACCCGAGTACGAACGTGCGCTGAAGGTTTGGTACTCCCACCACGGCCGCTCTTGAAATCGCGCCGCGCGAATGCGGCGACTCTCGCTTCTTGTTCTTCTTCCGGCAAAGTCGCGAGATGCTTCTCCGCCAATGCGGTCAACTCGTCGGCCGCTTTCTTGAGGCTTAACTTCTTCTTCGCTTTTGCCACTTGGTTCCCTTGTACCAATACGCGCGATTACGGGAGAACGCGAGATTAGCAGCAACCGACCGACCGGCGCAATAGACCCAATGCAATCCTGTGCTTCAATTGCCCCTGCTAGTGACCAGTCACCAGCCACTGCTCACAAAAGTCCACACGAGCGCACGCTTGCAATGCGACTCCCGTGTACTAAGATGGTCGCGTGAAGACCATGTGGAGTTGCGGCGGACGAAGCGGCCGGCGAGCCGCCGCGCTGGACGTTCGCCTCAGATCGTATCCCGGCCACGAGCCGCTTCACGAACAGGAGAAATGCGATGGCAAAATATGGCAAAGCCGCGGGCAAGAGTGTGGCGAGCGCTCTGCGCCGGGAAAAGGCCGGGAAACTTCGTTCGGGCAAAGCAGGCAAGGGAGGCAAGGTGACCAGCCGCGCGCAGGCCATCGCCATCGGACTTTCGGAGGCGCGCAAGAGAGGCGCCAAGGTCCCGAAGAAGAAATCCTAGCGCGATCCGGCTTCGGCGCCTCAAATCTACTCGACACACCTTGCCAGGTAAGATTGCGCGTAAGTCATAGAAAACAAACGATTGGTGTACGTTCAAAGTGTCACACTTTTCAAGGGTCGCGAATCACGGAATTTGGCCGCGATTTTCGAGTTTCAAATTTCAAGTTTCCGATTTCAAATTTCGAGTCCGTCGGCCGCGCGCCGGCATCTAGCTCTTCAGGAGGAATGATATGAAATTGAACGAGTACATCACGCTGGGACGTACCGGCTTGCGCGTCAGCCCGCTCTGCCTCGGAGCCATGGGTTTTGGGACCGGATGGGGCTGGGGCGCCGACGAAAAACAATCCTTCGAAATGCTGGACCTCTATGTAAAGGACGGCGGCAACTTTATTGACACTGCCAACGGCTATCAGATGGGCCAGAGCGAGCAGATCGTCGGCAAGTTTGTCGGCGAGCGGAAGCTGCGCGACCAGGCTGTGATCGCCACGAAATTCACGTTCGGCACACAGCCGGGCAATCCAAACGCCGGCGGCAACGGCCGCAAGAACATCTACGCCGCGCTCGAGGCCTCGCTCCGCCGTCTGAATACCGATTACATTGACCTCTATTACTTGCACTCGTGGGACATGATCACGCCCGTCGAAGAAGTTGTTTCGACGCTGACCGATCTCGTCCGCGAAGGAAAAATCCGCTACTACGGTTTGTCGGACACTCCGGCGTGGTATTTCACGCGCGCGCAAACGCTCGCCGAAATGGGAGGCTTCGAGCGCTGCGCCACATTGCAACTGGAATACTCGCTCTCCGAGCGCAATATCGAGCGCGAGCACATTCCCGCCGCGCAGGAACTCGGCATCGGTCTCTGCCCCTGGAGCCCACTCGCCGGCGGTCTGCTAACCGGCAAATACAAACGGGAAGCGGGCGGCGGAAGCGGCGACGGCCGTCTGACCATGCCGAATCCAATCTTCAATAAATTTACGGATCACAACTGGCGCGTCCACGACGTGCTGATGGACGTTGCGAAGAAAATTGGCAAGTCGCCTGCGCAAGTCGCCATCAACTGGCTCGTCACGCAGCCGGGCGTCACGTCCGTGATTCTCGGCGCGACCAAGACGGCGCAGCTCGCGGACAATCTCGGCTCGCTCGATTTCTCGATTCCCGCCGATCAGCGCAAGCGGCTTACCGATGTTGGCGCGCCCGAGGCCGTCCATCCCTACAACTTCTACCAGCCGGGTATTCAGGCTCGCGTCAGCGGAGGCACCTCGGTGAAGGAATGGCGCCGCGGCTACCTCTACGAAGGCGCGGTCGCACCGCCACCGGAAAAGAAGGCCAGCGCCACGTAGCGCTAACCGAGCGGGGCCGGAATTTTTCGCTCGCTCTCTACAGACGGAAGCTGATCGGCATTGCGCAGCTCGGGAAACATCCAGGCCCACAGCGCCGTGACGATGATCGCGCCTGCACCGCCGACGATGACAGCTGGCACCATGCCGAGCCATGCGGCCGTCGCGCCGGACTCGAACCCGCCGAGTTCGTTCGAAGTGCCGATGAAGATCATGTCCACCGCGTTGACGCGCCCGCGCATTTCATTCGGCGTCGCAAGCTGAATCAGGACGCCGCGAACCACGACGCTCACCATGTCCGTCGCGCCGACCAACACCAGCGCGATCATGGACAGCACGATGCTGTGCGAAATGCCGAAGAGAATCGTGGACACGCCGAATCCGACGACGCACCACAGCATCTTCACGCCGATTCGCCTTCGCATCGGCCGGTGAGCGAGCATCAGCGCCATCGCCGTGGCGCCGATTGCGGGAGCGCACCGCAATAGCCCAAGTCCCCACGGACCGGTCTTCAGAATGTCGCTCGCGAACGCCGGCAGCAGCCAGACCGCTCCGCCGAGCAACACGGCGAACATATCGAGGGATATGGATCCGAGGACGAGCTTCTCCTGCCAGATGTAATGCATTCCGGCGAGAACCGTTTTCCAGCTGAAAGCCTCGCGCGGCCGCGGCCTGAATTGCGGTTTCACGCCCAACATCGAAATGGCCGCAGCAGCGGCAGTGATCATCGCCCCGGCGTACACAGCAACCGGCCCCCGGAAGATCGCGTAGATCAGCCCGCCCGCCGCCGGTCCCAAGATTGTTGCGGTCTGCATGATCGTCGCGCCCCATGCGAAGGCGCTACTAAAGTGTTCTTCGGGCACCAGCAGCGGCAGAATCGCGCGACTCGCGGGCGCGTTGAACGAACGCACGATTCCGACGAGCACGCTCACGACGTAGATGGGATACACGGTGTGCGCTCCCCGAATCGTGATTGCGAACAGCAGGCCCGAGCAGGCCGCGAATGCCGCGTAGCCGATCGTGAGAACTTTGCGGCGGTCGTAGCGATCCGCGGCGTGGCCCGAGACGAGAAAGAGAAGGATGCCGGGGAGAAATTGCGCGAGGCCCACGAAACCGAGATCCAGCGGGCGCTTCGTGATCTCGTAAACCTGCCAACCGATTGCGACGGCTTGCATCTCCGTCGCGAGGACGATGCAGAATCGCGCGACCTGGTAAAGCGTGAAAGCGGAATAGGTGAACGCAACGCGCCCGGCGAGCGTGGGGTTCCCTGGAGCAGACATGGACAACTACTCTGCCACAAAATTGCGAATCGGACGAGAACCCCGGCCGAGCGGATCAGCCGGCGGCTTTGGTTCCGAGTACGGCGTCGAAGAAAACTCCGAGCAGGTGGCTCATGTCCTGTTCGGTGAGGGTCGCTTGATCGACAAGATGTTCGAGCAACAGGGCATTGGCCAGCGCGGCGAGTCCCGTTGCGGCCGCCGTGCTCGATATGGGCAGCGTTCGTCCGGTGATTTTGCCGAGGCGCTGAAGGAGGCTGGCGCCGGAGCGGCGGATACGCCGCTGCCGGGCGCGCAACCGCGCGTGCGCTTCCGGATGGCGGATAGCGAAAAGCTTGAACTCCAGCGAGAGGAGGCCGAGCCGGCGATCCTGGGTGATGTGCGCGTAGTGCTCGCGGAGCGCGCGCAGGCGCTTCGCCGGGCTTTCCCGTTGCGCGAGCAGCGATTCCACTTCCGAGAGGCGCCGGCTCACCCAATGCTCGAGCAGCGCGAAGAAAATGTCTTCCTTGCTCTCGAAGTTCGCGTAAAAGGCGCCGCGCGTGTAGCCGGCGAGCGAAGCGATGTCCTCGAGGCGTGCTGCTTCGAACCCATCGCGCGCGAAGATGTTTTCCGAAGCCGCGAGAAGCCTCCGCCGGGTCGCCGCCGTGCGGACCTGTTGCTTGGATCTGGCGGGCGCGCTTGGCCGTCGCGACGGAACGTCCGCGCGGAAGGACCGAGCGCGGCTCACGCGAGCACCGCCCTGCGATCTTTACAACATACATACATGAATGTATATTATTAGAGCCCACTCCTGAATACAATAGGAATTCATGGCAACCGCGACAGCAGTCATCCTCGATCACAGCGCCTGGCGCCCGCGCTACAACCCCTGGCTGGTTGCGTTCACGGTGACGCTTGCGACGTTCATGGAGGTGCTCGACACCTCCATCGCCAACATCGCACTGCCGCACATCGCGGGAACCTTTGGCGCGAGCGTGAACGAAGCCACATGGGTGCTGACCAGCTACCTGGTGTCGAACGGCATCGTGCTGCCGGTGAGCGCGTGGCTGGCGACGCGATACGGGCGAAAGCGCTACTACATGTCGTGCGTGATGCTGTTCGCGGGAAGCAGCTTTTTGTGCGGTCTCGCTCCGACACTCGGGCTGCTTGTTTTCTTTCGGATCCTTCAGGGAATCGGTGGCGGCGGCCTGCAGCCGAGCGAACAATCGATTCTGGCAGACACGTTTCTCCCCTCGCAACGGGGAATGGCATTTTCGATGTACGCGATGGCGGTGGTGCTGGCGCCGGCCATCGGCCCCACGATCGGCGGTTGGATCACGGACAACTACAATTGGCGCTGGATCTTTTACATCAACGTGCCCATCAGCCTGATTTCGCTCTATATGACGCAGCGCTTCGTCGAGGATCCGCCGTATTTGCGGCAGGAACAGATCAAGGCGAAAAAGGGGACGATTGACTACACGGGACTGGGGCTAGTGGCCCTGGGCGTGGGAACGCTGCAGATGGTGCTCGACAAGGGACAAGAGCTCGATTGGTTCGCTTCGCACTTCGTCTTGGGCGGGACGATCCTCGCCTCCGTCATTTTGATGGTGTGGGTATGGTGGGAATGGAGGCACCCCCATCCCATCGTCGAGTTGAGGCTTTTGAAGCGGCGCAATTTGGCCACGGCGATGTTTTCGATGCTGATGCTTGGGTCGGTTTTGTATGGCACGACGGTGCTGCTGCCGGAGTTTCTTCAGACTCTGATGGGATACTCCGCACAGCAAGCGGGCGAGTGCATGGCGCTCGGCGGTTTTCTGATGATGCTCACCATGCCGATTTCCGGCGCGTTGAGCGGGAAAATGGATCCGCGATACTTATTGGTGGTCGGATACGCCGCGACGTCGCTGGGGCTCTATCACATGGCGACGCACTTGAGTCTTGGAATGGATTTCGGGACGGCGGCGATGCTGCGCACCTACCAAGTGGCCGGGCTGGCGTTCATTTTCATCCCATCGAATGTGCTTTGCTACGCGGGAATACCTCGCGAGAAAAACAATCAGGTTGCGAGCATGATGAATTTCGTGCGGAACATCGGTGGAAGCGCGGGGATTGCGATTGTAAGCACGATGGTGACGCGGGCCACACAACGGCGGCAGAACTATCTTGCGGCGAACATGCAAAACGGGAATCCGAGATTTCGCGAGATGGTCGAAGGGATCGCCGCGACGCTGCGTGGCCAGGGCGTGAGCGCGGCGGACGCGACTCACCAGGCCTATGGCCGACTCGCAATGATGATGCAGCAGCAGGCGTCCGCGCTGGCATTCCGGGATGTGGTCGCGATTCTCGCCGTGGTAGTGGCGTGCCTGATTCCGCTGGCGTTCATCATGCAGAAGCAGGCACGTGCCGCGCAGGGCGAAGCTCCCCCGCCGCATTAGGCCTTTCGGCAGGCGTGGCGGGTGCAGAGATTTCGAAGGGCCGGCGCTTCGCACTTTCCGCGACGGTTACTTCTTCAGCGCGGCCTGCCAGTTGAGTACCACCCTGAAAGGCGCCGCGCCTTGTTTCGTCGGAGCCAAGTAGAGAAGACGCGTGCCATCTGGCGTCACGTCCCACTGGTATCCCCTAATAATCTCGGCATGCGGCGGCGTCTGGAAAAGAGCTTTGGGGACTCCTGCCCGGAGCACCGGGTTCGTTGCAATCTCGACAGCCATCAGCCTCCCGTCGGGAGCGAGGTAGTACAACTCTTTCCCGTCCCGGCGCCACCGCGGTTGGCTGCCTCCATTGGCGGAAATCAGCCACTTTCCTCCGGCGTCCGCAGCAGTCCCGGACGAGCCCGGCGAGAATGTCCGAAGATAGATCTCATTGTGGCCGGATTCGTCAGAGACGTAGGCGACCCAGTGCCCGTCAGGAGAAAACTGACCAGCGTAGTTGTTGAACTCCGTGCGCAGGAAGGGGAATGGTTTCTTATCACCCTCGAGGGGAAGCACCCATAAGTCTTCCCTTGCTGTTTTCGTGTCCGACGCCGTGTAGAGCAAGAAGCGTCCGTCGCGCGACCAGCTCGTGGGCCGCTTGTTCTCGCTCGACTTCAGCAGAAGCTCCTCATCTTTTACGCCGCTCGCCAGCTTCATATAAAGATCGTATACGCCGCTGCGGTTGGAATCGAAGACGATTCGCTTGCCGTCCGGAGACCAAATGGGATCAATGTCAAAGGACGGACCAAAGGTGAACCGGGTGCTCGCGCCCCGCGAGAGATCGAGCAGCCAGAGAGTCTCATTGAACCCTATGGAATCGCGTCGACTGACGGCGGCTTGCGTTCCATCCGGAGAAAGGGACAGCGCGGTAGTGTAGTCCGGTTCCCCGACCGTACCGAGCGCCTTCCCTTGCCGGTCGAACCAAGTGACCTGAGAGGTTGCACCACTGCCGCCTGTCCTGTAAGCCAGAACGCCGTTGGTCGAAGCTGAGAAGAAGCCGAAGTCTATGAAGAATCCAACCTGTTCAGCCACCGTGGCCGGCTCGCCCACCAGTTCCATCCGGTGGATGTCGAATGGCTGCGCCATGAGCGTCCCGTCGCGCATGAAGAGCAACTGCCCCGTGCCAGGGTCGGAAGACGGCACGAAGGCCGTCCCGTAGGTAGTCGCCAGGAGCCGCTTCGAATCCTGTTCCTCGGGCTTGGCGTCGAGCGAGCCAATGTAGACGCCGCTGTTCTCAGGCTTGATCGAAGTGCGCAGGTAGATGAAGTGCCGCCCGTCGGGAAGGAATGAAGGAAAGACGTGCTGGATTTCCCCGCGGGACGAATCGAGGGTAGTGAGCGGTGACGCGGACCCGCCGCCGGCGGACACCCGCGCGAGTCCTCCGGGCGCTTGCCCGAGGATGATTACGCCATCACTGTTCCAGGAACCGCCCACTTCCAACGCACGTAAATCGCACACGGTTTGCGGCGGGCCGCCCGAGATATCGACTTTCTTGAGTTTTCCGCCGGCGTCAAACGCGATGTACCGGCTATCGGGAGACCAGATAAATGGAGGGAATTGGGGAGATTCCGAGCCGGGCAGGGGCCGCGCCTCGAGCGAGCCCAGCGGGCGGACCCACAGGCGATAAATGTTGTCAGCACCGGCTGCAAAAAACGCCAACTGGCGTCCGTCAGGGGACAGCGAGAACACGCCGTTGGGTGGCAGGGTCGTCTTCTCCGGCACCGGGATTTCGAAGCGAATTGCTTCCGCAGCCGGAGCGGTCGACCGTTCGCGGAAGTGAACGAAGGAGACTCCCGAAAACGCCAGGAGAAACACCGCCGCCGCGCCCCACGCAAACCAGGGTCGCCGCAATGCGGACGCCCCGACCGAAGCGTCCTGCGGCGCGCCGGAGAGAACTTCTTCGAGCGCGATGCGTGCATCGCCAATGTCGCGCAGCCGCTGCTTCGGGTCCTTCTGTAAGCAACGGCGCAAAAGCACGCGGACGTGTGGCGGGGTTGCAGCGGAAAGCCGGGACCAATCAGGCTCCGCGCGAATCACCGCGGCCAGCGTGTCCGTCACCGTCTCGCCCTGAAACGCCATCTTGCCCGTCAGCATTTCGTAGAGCACGCAGCCGAACGCCCAGATGTCGGCGCGACGATCCACCGCCTTGCCTTTCGCCTGCTCGGGCGACATGTACGCCGCCGTGCCCAACAGAACCCCCGCCATCGTCGCCATCCGGCTCATCGTAGGCGAATTGGCGATGTCGATCGATGCCGCGTCGCCCTCGATGGCTTTTGCCAAGCCGAAGTCGAGAACCTTTACTGCGTCGTCGCTCGTCACCTTCACGTTCGCGGGTTTCAGGTCCCGATGTACGATCCCGCGTTCGTGCGCGTATTCGAGCGCTTCGGCAATCTGCTTCGCGATGCGCAGAGCCTCATCGATCGGAATCGGGCCGGAACGAATGCGATCCGCCAGCGTTGGCCCTTCGACCAACTCCATGACGAGCGCATGAGTGGCGCCGGAATCTTCGAGTCCGTAGATCGAAGCGATATTGGGGTGATTCAGCGACGCAAGAACCTTCGCTTCGCGCTGGAATCGCGCCATGCGCTCGGCATCGCGCGCAAAAGCGTCTGGGAGGACTTTCAGCGCCACATCGCGCCCGAGCTTCGAATCCCGCGCGCGGTAGACTTCACCCATTCCGCCGGCGCCAATGGGTGAGACGATTTCATATGGGCCGAGCTTAATCCCCGTGCTCAACATGAGATCCCTCGCTGCGCTCGGGATTTCGCCTGGCGGCTCGGACGCCGCCAAGACGGCTCAACTTCGTAGGGGCCCAGCCGGGAACCATTTGCAAGCGGCATGAGTGGCGGGATTATACAGTCGATTGGCCGAGAATTCTGCTTCTGAGATAGAAGCGGGATGAGGATAATGGGTGCCGCGGATTCTGTTTTGGCTGGAAAGAAGGCGGACGCGCCTCCGGACTGCATTCGAGACGAGGCACTGCGCGTGCCAGCAGAGGATTCATGGCGGAAGTCACCACGCTTTTCTGGGACAACGGCGGCGTCATACTGACGAACGGGTGGGACCGCGAGTCGCGCCAGAAGGCGGTCGAGAAATTCCACCTCGACCCGGCTGATTTCGAGGACCGCCACGAGCTGATGCTCAACGCTTTCGAATGCGGCCAGGCGACGCTCGACGAATATGTCAAGCGGACGGTCTTCTACCGGACGCGGCCGTTCACGCCGGAAGAGTTCAAGCAGTTTATGTTCGACCAGTCGCAGCCGATTCCGGAAACGCTCGAATTTCTGGAACAGATCGCGGGGGCGCGGCAGTACCACCTCGCGGCACTCAACAACGAGTCGCTCGAGATCAACGCGTACCGCATCCGGAGATTTCATCTGCGCGATTACTTCGAGGCGTTTTTCAGCTCGTGCTATCTGGGTGTGCGCAAGCCGGAGCGCGGAATCTACAGCCTGGTGCTCAAGATCACGCAGCGCGATCCCGCGGAGTGCGTCCTGATCGACGACCGGGGCCTGAATCTGGAATGCGCGCGCGAAATGGGGATGGGCACGATTCACTATCGGGACGTCGAACAGCTTCGGAGCGATCTGGCGAAATTGGGAGTCACGGCGAAGGTGTGAAGGAGTCCGAGTGACCACATGCCGCGATAACGGCTGCGCAGAGGTACGCGCTCCGCGCGCCACTTTTAGTGGCGGAGTTCCCTCGGCTGCGCTCGGGACAAGTTCCACCCCGCCCTTCCACACAAGCGAGTGCGTGCGGACTGCCATGAGCACGCTGAAGGACGAAGAGCAGATTCCTCGCACCGATCCTCGCCGGATCGGGCTCGGAATGACAGACTTCTCGGAGGAGACGCGATGGAACTGGGAATGATTGGACTTGGGAAGATGGGCGGCTTCATGGTGGAGCGTCTGGTGCGCGGAGGCCATCGCGTGGTGGGGCTCGACCGGGACGCTGCGGCGGTCGGGCGCGTGGTGGAAAAGGGCGCCGCGGGAGCCGACTCGATCGAGAAACTGATCGCGCAGCTGAAGCCGCCGCGCGCGATCTGGCTGATGGTGCCGGCGGGTGCGCCCGTGGATCAGACGATCGACCTGCTCACTCCGCATCTTGCGGCGGGCGACACGATCATCGACGGCGGGAATTCGTATTACAGAGATTCGATCCGGCGCGCGGCGGCGCTCGCGCAGAAGAAGATGAACTTCGTTGATTCCGGGACGAGCGGCGGTATCTGGGGCCTGACCGAAGGCTACAGCTTGATGATCGGCGGCGACGCGGAGGTGGTGAAGCGGCTCTCGCCGATTTTTCAGACGCTCGCGCCGGGGCCGGACAAAGGCTGGGGACGAATGGGACCGGCGGGCTCGGGGCATTTCGTGAAGATGGTTCACAACGGAATTGAGTACGCGATCATGCAGGCGTACGCGGAGGGGCTCGATCTGCTGCGGCACAAGGAGGAGTTCAAGCTCGACCTGCTGCAAATCTCGAAGGTATGGCAAGTCGGAAGCGTGATCCGCTCATGGCTGCTCGATCTGACGGTGGACGGGCTGACAAAAAATCCGACGCTGGATGGGATCGGCGCGTACGTGAAGGATTCGGGCGAGGGCCGGTGGACCGCGATCGAGGGTATCGAGCTGGGCGTGCCGCTGCCGACGCTCACTGCGGCGCTGGATGTCCGCTTCCGCTCGCAGGATACGGAGCCGTTCGCGAACAAGCTCCTCGCGATGATGCGCAACGAGTTCGGCGGACACGCCGTGCAGAAAACCAAGTAGGAGCGTCTTGAGTCTCGCTCTACCCGTAGGGGCGGGTTTGAAACTCGCCCCTACAGCCCTTAATAGATCCCATGGAAATGGACACGCGAGTATTTCCCGATCTCGAGGCGCTGAGCCGCGGCGCGCTCGACGAACTGCTGCGGACGATGGGCGACGCCGTCAGGGAACGCGGGCGCTTTACCATCGCACTCGCCGGCGGCCGCACACCGGCGAAGCTGTACGAGCTGTGGGTGCAGGCGGAGGCCCGCGGTGCGCGCACGCCCTGGGATTCCGTGCACCTCTTCTGGGGCGATGAACGCTTCGTGCCGCACGACGATCTGCTGAGCAACTACCGGATGGCGCGGGAAGCGCTCATCGCGCACGTGCCGATTCCGGCGGCCAACGTGCATCCGATGCCGGGGTCGAAGCAATTCGCGACGCCGGAGGAAGCGGCCGAGGCGTACGAATCCGATTTGCGGAAGTTTTTCGGCTCCGCCGCGCCCGTTTTCGATTTGCAACTCCTTGGCCTAGGCGTCGAGGGGCATACGGCTTCGCTCTTTCCCGGCTCTCCGGCGCTGGAGGAGAAAAAACGGTGGGTTGCGGCGGTCGAGGCGCCGGCCAAACCATCGCAGCGCCTGACGCTGACGCCGGTCGTCCTCAACCAAGGGCGCAACACCTTCTTCCTCGTGTCCGGACGAGACAAGAAGGAGATTATTGGCGCTCTCCGGAGCGAACCCGATTCGAGGCCGAGTCAATATCCAGCCGGGAGAATCAAGCCCGCAGGGCGAGTGACGTGGTTCCTCGATGAGGCTGCGCGGGGTTGACACGCCAGCACTTGCGCGAAACTTTGCCGTGCTCTGAAGCGTCTAAACAGCTTGCTACTGGTCCGGGGCAGACGACGCTCCGAACAGCAGCCGATAGAAACTCAGGCGTGTGAAAGAACGGGGTATCATAAACCCGAGACCAACCGGGCCCGCGCTGAGCTGACGCCACGCAGTATCACCGGCTGCCGATTTGGCACAGATTCCTCAAGGGAAAACTAGGGACACGACGATCCATGAATAGGAAGCATATTCGGCTATCGATCCTGCTCGGAGCTCTCGGCAGTGTCGTTGCCATCGGCGGCTGCACGACCAAGACGGTGCACACCGCGCCGAATTTCACGGTACCGGTGACGGTCGCGAAGGCTCAGTTGAAGACCGTTCCAATCAACCTGACGGCGATCGGCTCGGCGGATGCGTTTACCACGGTTTCCATCAAGGCCCAGGTGAACGCGGTGTTGGAAGAAGTGCATATCAAGGAAGGGCAGTTCGTGAAGAAGGGTGACCTGCTCTTCACACTCGATGCGCGGCCTTTCGAGGCGGCGCTCGCGCAGGCGCAGGGCAGCCTCGCGCGTGACAAGGCGCAAGCGGAGCTGAATGAGGTGCAGGCTCGCCGGTACGAGCAGCTCTACAAGGCGGGCGTCGCTCCCAAGGAGCAGTTCGACCAGATGCAGGCCAACGCGGACGCGCAGCAAGCGGCCGTCCGTTCGGACGAGGCGGCGCTGCAATCCGCGCAGCTTCAATTGGACTACTGCAAGATTTACGCGCCGACCGACGGACGCACGGGCGCGCTCCAGGTGTATCCGGGAAATATCGTGAAGCAGAACGACGTGCCGATTTTGATCGTCATCAACCAGATTTCTCCCATTTTTGTGGACTTCTCGGTCCCGGAGCAGTATTTCGCGCCCGTTGAAAAATTCATGGCGAAAGGGCAACTCCGAGTGGAAGCGACGCCGTACGGAGAGACAAATCCGGAAACGGGCGCTCTGACATTCGTGGACAACACGGTCGACAACACGACGGGAACGATCAAGCTCAAGGCGCGATTCGACAATTCGGATCACCGCCTGTGGCCCGGCCAGTTTTCCACCGTCCTGCTGCGCTTGGCGCAGGACGAGGACGCAACGGTCGTCCCTTCGCAGGCCGTGCAGACCGGGACGCGCGGAGATTTCATATACGTCGTGAAGTCCGACTCGACCGTCGAGCAGCGGCCGGTGAAGGTTGCGCGCACGCTGGAGGGAGATTCCGTGATTTCGAGCGGAATTCAGCCGGGTGAAACGGTTGTCACCGACGGCCAGCTCCGGCTGTTCCCCGGCATCAAGGTGGAAGTCTTGAGCTCGGGTTCCGGGAGCTAGAGATTCTTCGATGACCATCGCCGAACCATTTATTCGACGTCCCATCATGACCACCCTGGTCATGACGGCGATTCTTCTCTTCGGCATCCTGGGCTATCGCTCGCTCGCGGTGAGCGACCTTCCCAATGTTGACTTCCCAACGATTCAGGTATCGGCCAATTTGCCCGGAGCGAATCCGGATACGATGGCGGCGGCCGTCGCCACGCCGATGGAAAAGCAGTTCTCGACGATCGCCGGCATCGATTCGATGACCTCGACGAGCACGCTGGGGAGCACGAACGTCACGCTCCAATTCGATCTGAGCCGCAACATCGACGGCGCCGCGCAAGACGTGCAGGCGGCCATCTCGCGCGTGGCGGGCCAGCTTCCGCCCAACATGCCGAGCCCGCCGACTTTTCAAAAAGTGAATCCTGCGGACCAGCCTGTTTATTTCATGGCGCTGAGCTCGAGCACGGTGCCCCTCTACATCGTGGATCAATACGCGGAGACGCTGCTCGGCCAGCGGATTTCGATGGTGAAGGGCGTGGCGCAGGTGCAGGTATTCGGCGCGCAAAAATATGCCGTGCGGATTCAGCTCGACCCGCGGTCGCTGGCGGCGCGGCAGATTGGCATCGACGAGGTAACGACGGCGGTCCAGAACGCGAACGTCAACCTGCCGACAGGCACGCTGTACGGCGCGCACCAGGCCTTCACGGTGCAGGCCAATGGCCAGCTCACGCGGGCCTCGCTCTACCGCCCGCTGATCGTCGCCTACCGGAACGGCTCGCCGGTTCGCCTGGATGAGCTGGGGAACGTGATCGATAGCGTGCAGAGCGACAAGATCTCGAATTTTTACAACGATGAGCACGCCGTGATTCTGGCAATCCAGCGCCAGCCCGGGACGAACACCGTCGAGGTCGTGGAAGGGGTGAGGCGCATCCTGCCGCAGTTTCAGGCGATCCTCCCGCCTTCGATCACGATGACGGAAATCTACGATCGATCGGCCTTGATTCAAGAGTCCGTGAACGGTGTGAAGTCCACGCTGTTTCTCGCTGTTTGCCTGGTGATTCTCGTGATTTTCCTTTTCTTGCGGAATCTTTCGGCTACGGTGATCCCGAGCATCGCGCTACCGATGTCGATTGTCGGAACGTTTTCCGCGATGTACTTGCTCAACTACACGCTGGACAACCTGTCGCTGATGGCGCTGACGCTCTCGGTCGGTTTCGTGGTGGACGACGCGATCGTGATGCTGGAAAACATCGTGCGCCACATGGAGATGGGCGAGGGAGCGATGGAAGCGGCGCTGAAAGGCTCCAAGGAGATCGGTTTCACGATCGTTTCGATGACGCTTTCGCTCGCGGCCGTGTTCATCCCCGTGCTGTTCATGGGAGGGATCATCGGGCGGCTGCTGCACGAGTTTGCTGTGGTCATCATGATGGCGGTGCTCGTATCCGGGTTCGTTTCGCTGACGCTTACGCCCATGTTGTGCAGCCGCTTCATTCAGCCCCAGCACAATCGGAAACACGGCGGGGTTTACATGGCGCTCGAGCGGTTCTTCGAGCGCCTGCTGAGACGATACGACGTATCGCTGCAATGGGCGCTGCGGCATCGAGCCTTCGTAATGGCGGTCGCCGGAATCATTCTTCTCGTGACAGGCTGGCAATTCGTGACCATCCCCAAGGGTTTTCTTCCGGAGGTGGACGCTTCCAACCTGAACGGCTATACGCTGGCGGCACAGGGAATTTCGTTCGATGCGATGAAGGAACATCAGGACGCGCTGAATAAAATTCTGATGGCCGATCCCAACCGGAAGGGCTTTTTTTCCAGCCTTGGCACCGTGGGCGGCAGCAGCAACTCGGGCTTCGTCTTCATGCATCTCTTGGCTCCTTCCGAGCGGCCTGAAGTACCCAGTCCGACGATGCTGCGGCTCGAACATCAATACGGCGGAGTCCCTGTGGTGGGAAGCGCTCTGCGCGCGGCGGCGCCCCTTTTCATGCACCACCCGGACATCAACGAGGTGCTGCAAGAGCTCCGGATGAAGCTCGGGTCGATTCCCGGCATCTCGGTGTACCTCAGGAACCCTCCCCCGATTCAGATCGGCGGCCAGGTGACGAACAGCCCCTATCAGGTGACGCTCCAAAGCCCAGACACCGAGGAACTGTACCGCCAGGCCACGGACTTCGAGAGGAAGATGGAGGCGCTGCCGACGCTTCAGGATGTGACCAGCGATTTGCAAATCAAGAATCCGCAGGTCAACGTCAACATCGATCGGGACAAGGCATCTGCCCTCGGCGTGACGGCCGCGCAGGTGGAGGATGCGCTCTACACGGCCTACGGACAGAGACAGATTTCCACGATCTACGCTCCGAACGACGAATACTGGGTCGTGATGGAACTCGCGGACCAGTATCAGAGGGATCCCACCGCTCTCTCTTTGCTCTACGTCCGGTCGAGTACGGGCAACCTGATCCCGCTGAGCGCTGTGGCGAGCCTCGGCACGAGCCTGGGCCCCCTGAGCGTAAATCACCTCGGCCAGCTTCCCGCCGTGACGATTTCGTTTAACCTCAAGCCGGGCAAAGTGATCGGCGAAGCGGTGACCGAAGTGAACGATCTCGCGCGATCCCTGCCGGCGACGATCACGACTCAATTCCAGGGAAACGCGCAGGCGTTCGAGTCGTCCCTGACGGGTCTCGGGATCCTACTGCTGATCGCGATTCTGGTGATCTACCTTGTGCTCGGCATTCTGTACGAGAGCTTCATTCATCCGATCACAATTCTTTCCGGCCTGCCATCGGCTGCATTCGGCGCGCTGCTGACGCTGCAAATTTTCGGGTACGGTCTCGATCTCTATGGCTTCGTGGGCGTGATCATGCTGATCGGCATCGTGAAGAAGAATGCCATCATGATGGTGGACTTCGCGATCGCGCGCGAGCGCGAAGGGCACACGACGGCCGCCGAAGCGGTTTATCAAGGTTGTCTGGTTCGCTTCCGTCCGATCATGATGACCACGATGGCCGCGCTGATGGGCACGCTGCCGATCGCGCTCGGCACCGGCTCGGGAGCGGCTTCGCGCCGGCCGCTGGGGCTGGCGGTTGTTGGCGGGCTGGTTTTCTCCCAGCTCGTGACGCTCTTCCTTACGCCAGTGTTTTACACGTACATGGATTCGTTCCAAAGCTGGATGGAGCGCCGTTTCGGGAAGATCGCCGGAATGGGAAAGCCTCGCCTCGCCGACACATCCGCTTCGGCGGATTGAGCACCGCCAACTCAAGGCTGTACCCGCCCGCTTTGGTCCTGCTGTTTTCGCTTGTACAACTGGACAGCGAAGAGCCTGTCTCTGCGTACCATTGACCCCTCGCCGCGGCATGCCTAGCATCTCTCTGGACGCATCGAGGCGTTCCGGAACCCGGGAGTCGCCGACTACCGGCTTCCGCTTCAACTCAGCGGAGATGCAAACAGGATGCCCTTTACGCAAGACCTGCCCCGAGACATACGAATGAGAAGCAAGCGGCGCGGCCCCCGCATGAACTCGCGCGTTCCCGTTACGATTGAATGGATGGGCGGCGCCGGCCCGTTGAATTTTGAACCGGGATTCACGCGCGTGGTGAACACGTACGGCTGCCTGCTCGTGAGTCCAAGAGAGATCAATCTGCGGGAGCGAGTGCGGGTCACGAATCTCGCGACGCGGGAATCGGCGAATGGAGTGGTCGTTTGGAAGGGCACGCAACGGTCCGACGGCTGGGACCTTGGCGTGGAACTCCACGCGGCAGACCTGAATTTCTGGGGTGTGGACCTATGAAGATCAATTCCTTGAAGATTCCGCCAAAAAGACCCTATGCGACGCCGGTGAAACCCGGCGCCACTCCGGCAAGCCCGATTGCAACGCAGGTGAAATCACCCGCGCACACAGCGCCTGCGAAGCTGGCGATTGCGAACCGGGAGCGAAAGCTGGGCCAGCGAGTGCTGCTGCGAGTCCGCGCGAGCATTCAGGTGGTCTTGCAGGGCAAGCCGACGATTCTGGACGCAGCCACGCTGAGCGTGACTCCGCAGGGAGCGCTCGTGGTGACCAACCGGAGTCTTCCCGCCGACACTCATCTCGTGCTCGAGCATGGAGGCACGAAGCAGCGCGTCGATTGCAAGGTGGCGCGTCCGCCCCGGGAAACGGCCGAAGGTTTTCATACACCGCTCGAATTCGACGCGCCCGCGCCCGGCTTCTGGAAGATCGATTTCCCGCCGACCGACTGGCGCCCTGACGACGTGTGACCCGGCGTTTGCCGGTTACGTCAAAGTTCGCGGCTCGAGAACATTAAAATTCTTGACTGGCCCCGCGCGCGGTGCCACTCTCGAAAAACCCCTTCCAAAAGCATTTCAGTTACGCCAGACCACAGGCTCATCAGGAGGACATCATGTCAGGGAGAGAACGCCGTACTTCGCCCCGGAAGGTGTGCGCGGTCCCGCTGCGCTATCGGTTGGTATCGAACGGCCACAACGCCCAGGCCGCAGAGATTGCGGAGAGCCAGCCGGCAGGAACGCCCAAAGGATCCGCGTATGCAGCCACGCTCGAGGGCGAGGTCCTCAATTTATCGGAGCGCGGAGTCTATTTCACGTCGCGCGAAAAGGTGAATGTGGGCGAGCCCCTCGAGCTGTATTTCACGCTTCCGCGCGAGCTGACCGGGCGAAGCCCCGAACAGGTCCGGTGCAGCGCGAGAGTGGTTCACGTGGATGAGCCCACCGATTCGCGAGGCATGAGGGGAATCGGCGCGACCGTGGAGCGATTCGAGCCGGTCGTAGCGCCGCGCAACTGGGGCAATTAGAGCCGATCCAGATTATTTGCGCGATGCGTGACCGCACAACGATTGCAACTTTTATTGCAGCTTGGCGTATTCGGCTTTGGCTTGCTTGAGGATGGGGATGTCGGGGTCGGCGTCTTTCCACAGCGCGAGGAAATCCTGATACGCCGTGCGGGCCTTGGCCATGTCGCCCGCGAGCGCGTACGCGCGGCCGAGGCCAAGATGCGGGAGAACGTGGTCGGCTTGATAGGGATGGTCGAGCATTTTCTGGAATTCAGCAGCGGCCTCTGCACCCTGGTGCGCGGCAAGGTACGCCTGGCCACGAAGGTAGACGGCCATCATATCGACGTTCGGAATCAGCTCGTAGGATGACGTAGCGCTCAAGTCCTCGATCGCATCCTGCGGTTTCCCCTGATGCACGGCCAGAGCAGCTCGAATCGCCGGCAGGTAGTAGGATTGGACGACCGTGGCCTGTGGGAGGCGTTGATTTAAATCAGCCGCCAGCTTCTGCGCCTCGGCTGAATCACCCGCAAGCGCGAGAGCAAGTCCTGCGCGCCCAGGCGCCTGCCAGTTTGCGGACAGTTGACTTGCCTTCATCGCAGCGCTTCTCGCTTCCGTTGGGTTTCCTATCAGAGCCTCGAACAGTGCGAAATATGACTCGTCGTCTGCTGCATCTTCCTTCCTATTCGCCTGCATTTCCGATGCAGTAAGACGCTGAACTACGTCCCGCAAACGAGACAATTGGCCCTGATCCTCGGCCAGCCAGATGTCGATCGTAGGGTCAAACCTGCGCGCCAAGGCCTCGTTCGCCGCCATCCCGGCTTGATCGTTCTGCGCGTGGGCGATATACCACAAGAGTTCTGCGAAAAAGGGAGAATCCAAGTGGATGGCGCGAGCCTGCTGGATCGTGGCCCGCGCTTCATCGAAGCGTCCCAATCGGGCGTAGTTCGCGGCAACGAATCGATAGGTAAGAGGGGTCGGATCGAGCCGCAGGCCTTCACGGGCTGCGGCAAGCGCTTCATCCAGGCGGCCTGCGAGACGATAAGATGCCTCAAGCGCAAAGTAAGCCGGCTGGTCCCGCGGAAGGAGCTTCGTCCACTGTTCTGCGATCTGGGCTGCCTTGTCCTCGTCTCCCGTGACGAAAGCATTGTAGTTGCTGGAAATCGAGAACTTCTCTCGTTCGCTCGCGCGGTCGCGCAGGTCATATCCCTTCGTCAGGTTTTCGACCGCCAGACCATTCTGGTCGGTGAAGAGGTAAGCTATTCCCAGGGTCGAGTACGCTTGGGCGAAGGTCGGATCAAGGCTTGCGGCACGCTGCAAGAACGAAATCGCTGACGGCGCGTCGCCGTTCACAAGCGCTTGGGAGCCCAGACCCCAGGCCTGCAAGGCTTCCAGCGAGGGCGTCGTGACCTGATCGAGCGGAGCGTCGAACTTTTCGAGGGAGGCGCGGGATTCACCGAGCTTCGAGCGCAACTCGGAGTCGGCGTTTCCGAGCGCAGCGAGAACCTTTTCTTTCCCGTCCGCCGTGACTTGCTTCTCGGCGAGCGTTTCGCCGGTCCGGCAATTCACGGCATTGAGGCCGATGACATACTGATTGCCGAGCGTTGCGATCGACCCTTCAATTGCTGTTGTCGCGTTCACGCGCTGGCAGACCTCGCGCGCCAAGTCTTGCGTCAGCTTGGTATCAGGCGACTTCTCCATCAGGCGCAATGCCTGACTGATTTGATCGTCGGAGACGATTTGCAGGAACGGCGTCTCTTCGAGTTGTGCGGACAGGCCTTGCCGAAGGGTCCCGTCGAACACCGGGTCGCCCGTCGTGTTCGTGAAATCCGCGACAACGATGGAATCTTTATCGGTCAGCACGGGAGCGCGATGGAAATAGAAGTAGCCTCCCGCTGCGAGCGCCAGAACAACCAGGGCGGCGACCACGACGATCAGCGAGCGCTTACCCTGCTTCGATTGTTGTGACGCGGTGTGCGGAGAGAGAGCCTTCGCCGCAATTTCAGCGCTTCTCGGGATGACATCCTGAACGGCAGTGGCACGCGCCACCGAGCGGCTGGAATCCGTGTCGCGCTGCAAGCGTTTCAAGTCGGTGCGAATGTCCGCAGCGTGCTGATAGCGCAGATTGCGATCCTTCTCGAGTGCTTTGTTGATGATCTCTTCGAGCTTGGGTGGAACTTCGGGATTCAGCCGCACCGGTGCAGCTGGCTCCCGGTTGAGAATGGCCTCGAAGATGATGCCGCTCATGTCGCCGCGAAACGGCCTGGTACCGGTTGCCATTTCGTAGAGCACGGCGCCAAAGCTGAAGAGATCGGTACGCGCGTCCAATTCCTGGCCTCGGACTTGTTCGGGCGACATGTAGGCCACCGTGCCGACGGCCGTGCCAGGGCTGGTCAATTCCGGTTCATCGATGGTGGGCCGCTGGGAAAACGAGGCCACGCCGGGACTGGCCGGTCCGGAGACAGCTTTCGCGAGGCCGAAATCGAGGATTTTTGCGTGCCCGCCGCGCGTGATGAAAATATTGGCGGGCTTGATATCGCGGTGGATGATTCCTTTCGCGTGGGCCGCCTCGAGCGCGCTCGCGATCTGCATGCCCCATTCAAGGAGCAATTCGACCGGCACTGGCTTGCCTTCGATGCGGTGCTTGAGCGTGGAGCCGTCGAGAAACTCCATCACGATGAACGGATGGCCATCCTGCTCGCCAATGTCGTAGATCGTGCAGATATTTGGGTGATTGAGCGCGGAAGCTGCTTCCGCCTCGCGGCGGAACCGCTCGAAGCCCCGCGCGTTTCCCGGAGCCTCGGCGGAGATGAATTTCAGGGCAACAAAGCGGTGCAGGCGCGTGTCTTCGGCCTTGCAGACGACTCCCATTCCCCCGCCGCCGAGGTGTTCGACGACGCGGTAATGCGAGACGGTGCTGCCGACACGAGTTTGAGAATCAGCCACGTGCGCAGCATAGTAAGGTGGCTGCATGGCCAAGTCAACGCGGCTTGGTTGCCCTAGGCGAGGTATCCCACTCGAAGTTTACTTGGCTCCTGCGTGCGGCTGGACGGTGAACGTGGTTTTCGCGGTGGTGGTGTTGTTGAAGCGGTCGGCGACCTGGACGGCAAGCGTATGCTCGCCGGGGGGAAGCCCGGGAAGTTCCATATAGTAGCTTTCCCTGGGCGCGTCGGAGAGCAAGCCGATCGGAAAGATCGTCTGCCATTCTCCCGCATCGATGCTGTACTGCGCGAGAGCGATCGCACCGGAAGCGCTCACCGCGTCGAAGGAAGCCTTCGTGTTGAGCAGACCCGAACCCGCGCGCAGATTCTCGATACGCGGCGGCGTGTTCGCGACCTCCCAGCGATCGCTCTCGCGCTCTCCCCACAGCGCCTGATCGGCCGGGTTTGAAGGAGAATCGGACGCCACGATTTTCAGGTAGTAGGCGCCGTCCGGCATCGACGCCGTATCCCAGGAATAAGACTTCTGCGTCAGCTTATCCTTCAGCAAGCGCCAATTCTGCTCGCCCTCGCCGCGAAAGTAGATCGTGAACAGAAGATCGTCGTCGTTGTCGTCGTGCGCGCTCCAGAGCACGCTCTGATAGCCTTTGTCTTCGAACCCTTGAGGCGGGACCTCGATTTTGGAAACGTTCGTGGAGACGTCCGCGCCGAACATCGTAGCGGACAAATTGCCGCCGGGACGGCGGGGCATGCGAAGTTGCGCGGGCGTTGCGTTTCCAGGAGTTGCCGGCTGCGCCGGAAAGCCCGCCACGCGAATTCCCGGATCCTGCACCACGACGTCGTCGACGACCGGCGCGACGTTCTTCGGCTGATACGCGAGGCTGACCCACGAGATGCTCGGCGCTGCGCCCTGGTCCGTCTCAAGGAAGACTGCTTTCCATTGCACGAATCGCGCCGGGGGACAATCTGCCGGCGCTCCCGCGGCATCTTTGTACGGTCCGGCCCAGGGGCTCCAGTTGTCCTCCGGGCTCGAGGTGTTGCCGGAGCGGACGTAAAACGCAACTTTGCCCTGCGCCCCGCCGTTGTCGCCCCACCACGTCAGCCGGCCCCAATGGGAAAAAATCTTTGCGTCGAACGCATCGGACTCAAAAGTTCCGTTCGGCTCGTATCCGGGGCCGAGCGTGAAGATTTTTCCGGGATTGGCGGTGGCGACGAAGACCTTGCCGCCGGGTCCGGCGAGCACGCTGGTCACCTGCGCGGAGGCCGTGTTCGCGACGCTCGCGTAGATGTTGTCGCCTTCGAGTTCGATCAGCGATCCATTGTTACCCGTGCCCAGCAGAAGTTTTCCGGTGGGCGCAAGCCCCATGGAAAGCACGAGATCCTCGCGCGAGGTCCAGAGCGTTTCGGGCGAACCGTCCGGAGCGATCCGGACGACGTCTGCGCCACCCGTTGCCGGAAATACGGGAAACGGGGAAGGCGTGGCGATCTGGGCCGCCATGGATTGTGACTGCAAAATTGCGGCGTTTGTGGACGGGGCCGAAGACATGATCGCCGGAGGCGCTGCACCGGGGAGCACCGGCGGGGCTCCCGGCCGGCGAGCTTTTTCTCCGATGGAAGCGGCGTAGATATTTCCGTCCGGGGCAGCGACGAGCGAAGTCACTTCCGCCTTGTTCGTTTCGTAAAGGACGAATGGCGTACCGGCCTCGGGAACGGCCTTTGGTGCCTTGCGCACGATGGCGATGCGGAGAATGAGCCCGTCCGGCTCCGTGCCGACCAGCAGATTGCCCTTGGAATCAAACGCGAGCGATCGCGCGTGGCGCTCGCGGCTCTGGTAGAACAGTTGGCCCTTTCCGTCGGGCGTCACCACGAAGATTTCGCCCGTGTCGCCGGTGGCGACGAAGAGGGCGCCCTGCGGATCCACGGCCATCGCCCAGATGTATTTTGTCTTGGGCTCGAAGAAGACGCTTTTCTTGCCGTCGGGCGTCACCTGATAGACCTTGCCGTCCGGAGACGTGGCGACGTAGAGATTGTCCGCGGCGTCGAATGCGATCGCCTGTGCGGCGAGCTCGGCGGATTCGAACACGGTAGTAGGTTTGCCCGCGTCGTCGAAGCGAAGGACTTTGGAATCGGAGCCGCCGGCGGCATACAGCCGCCCGCGTGAATCGAGGCGCAGCGCCCAGACATACGCAAGACTGGGATCTGAAAACGAGTCAAACTTCGGAGCGGGGCGGAGCTTGCCGTCGCTGCGGATGGCCACTCCCTTGGCCGTGCCTTTCTCGAATTCGGAGAAATCGGTTTGCTTCCAGTAGCGCGTATGTTCGGCGCGGGCGGCGGGAACCAGGATTGCGACTGCCAGCAGGCACACCAAAATTCTTGGCCGCTTCATCACTCGGAATTCCCCCCTCTGGAATCGTGCGTCACTTCACCGTAATCGTCAGCATGTGCTGGCCCGCAATCACCTGGTGCATCTCGACCGACCATTCACCGGCCGTGGATTGCAGGAGCAGCCTGGCGTTCCCGGGATTCTGCCGCTGGTCGAGCACGCTGATCGCCGACATGGGCACGTTGGGCATCTCCTTGTCCTCGACGAGCATGGTCGGCGTGGACTGGAGAAGGACGGCGTAGAGACGGTCGTTGTGGCGCTCGCGATTGATCAATTGGATCAGCTCTTCGAGGCCGGGCAGCTGTCCCTGCGAGGTTGCCGCCAGGGATTGCACGTTGCGGTTCAGGTAGGCGGCATCGCTGATCATGAGCTGGAGCGTTCCGCGGCCCGTTTGCGCGGGTATCGTCACCGGAATTTCCTGGATGAAGGGCGCGCCGCGATACGGCCGGAGCAGGACTTTCACGGCGACGGTTTCACCGGGGCGCACCGAGCTGCGCTCGATCCACGCATTGTCGATGGTGGCGCCGCGCCGCTCCGCCAGGGATTTTATGGTCAGGTCGATTCGCTCGATTTGCGGGAGCTCGTAGGGGTTCGCGTAGATGCGCGCGAAATCGGTCATGACCTCGGTGGCCACGAAGAACGCGGCCGGGGTCTGCTGGTCGGTCGGAGCGAAGAGATCCTCAAGTTTTACCGGCGTGTGCCCCTTCAGCTGGATCGCTCCGTCCATTTGCAGCGTAAAACCCTCGCCGTAGGCAGGGCTGCCGACAATGCCGTTGTATGCGGCGGCGGCGACGAGCGTGGGCGTCAGTTGCGCGCTCTCGATCACTTCGAAGTGGTATTGCTTCTTCTCGGCCGGCGTATCGAGCGTGACGTCCACAGGAATCATCGGCGGCCCCGCGCCCAGCGTGCCCATCACGGCCGTCTGGCGATCCTGCGTCAGCGTGCCGATTGTGCCGCCCGTGGAAATGATTTTAGTCGAGGAGGCCGCGGACGCGAGCGTCATCAAAACGTGCGCGCGGGAGAGCGGCATCGCGACGGTGCCGAATCCGAAGATCGGATGGCCGCAGGCGAGGATGCGGTTGCCCACGACGGTCGTCACCGTGCAGCCCGAACTGATCGAAAGATCGCCGCGGACGAGATCGATGCCCACCATGTCGCCTGGCTGGAGTTTCGCGTCGTCAGGCGAGGGCGCGGCCGTGCCGCCGGCCATCGCCGTCATGCCCCAGGCGGAGAAATCCTTGCCGAAGCGCGCGAGCGTTTCGGGATAAAGCCCGGCGGCGATGAGCGGCGTCTCGATGGGGACGAGAAATTGTCCCCCGCCCGCTGCCGTGCGCTGCGCGAATTCCTCAGGCACCGGCACGCGCGACGACGCGCTGGCGATTGCCGGCGCGGACGCTGCGGAGCCCTGTTCGATTTCGAGCATGTCGGCGATGGGAGTGACGCCGCCGATCGCCTCTCGCGTGAACGTGCCGAGCTTCAGCGCGAGCGCGCCTACCAGCTTGCCGTCGATATACACCGGGCTGCCGCTCATTCCCGCGACCACACCCGTTTGCTGCACTTTGTCGCCGAGGAGCCGTACCAGGATGACGTCCAGCTTCGGACCGACGGCGTTGTGCAGAACGCCGATGACCTCGAGATCGATTTTTTCGACTTTGTCGCCTTCGAAAATCGTGTAGGCGACGCCCTTCATGCCGGGCTGTATTTCGCTGACGGGAAGGATCGCGGGGTTGTCCGTCGCGTGGAACGGCCAGAAACCGGCGAGCAGGACCATTGCCAGGAGGGGCATGCACAGCATTCGCAGCGCGAGGCGCATAAGAACACCATGATACGCGCCGGAACGGCAGTAGGCAAATTGCGGCGAGCCTCGCTAGTCTCTCAGTTTCTGAGCAGCGCGATAACCAGGAGTTTCACGGCTTCGGAAGCGCCAAGACTGAGTCCCATCGCGAAACTGTCATCGTGCATGTTTTGCCATGCAAGGAAAGACGCTGACGAGACGCACTAATGCAGACTTTCTAAGAATGTCCAGAAATCCTTATCGTTGCGGTACGGCAAAAACGAATCGTCTTTAGTGGGATCCGGTAGGGCTTCACCAGGTATCGTGTTCGCTTTACGCGCAAAAGCCTGCTGCAAATGAGTTCGGGCATCCGCGAGCTTTTTCTCCTGAGCGTCTGCACAAGCTAGATTGTAGTAATACATGGGGTAATCGGGGTCTCTCGCGATTGCTGATTCGAAGAGACTCCGTGCTTTCGAGGCATCGCCAGAAATCCCGTACGCCATCCCTGCTTGGTCAGTAGCCACACGCCTCATCGTTTGTTGGCTCTTATCATCTTTGAGCTTTGTGAGCGACTGTTCGAAAATCGGAGCTGCCGCCTTGTACATTTGATCTCGATAAAGGATTTGTCCGTAAAGGAACACATCATTGAACTGAGGGGTATAGCCGGGATCGAAATGATAGCTCTGGAAAATCTTCTTGAGATCAGAATCTTCAGGATTGATAGGAGTCTCAGAATACAATTCGAGATCACCGCAGATGTCGCCCGTTGCCACAAAGCCACGCATGCTGTAAAGCGACTTGCCATCACGGCCTTGAGCCGTGTACGTAACCAACTCTACGGGTGGGCCATTTGAAGTTGCAATTTCCGATGCTGCAAGAATCTTTAAACTGGGATTGCTCCTCTTTAGCGGCTCAACCACGCCGTCCCGGCATTTCGCCCCTGTGAGGGATGTCTGGCCAGAGACTATAAACAAGAAACCTAAAAACGTAATCTTCCCTGACTCATCCCTACCACGAATGCCGATTTCTTGACCATTAGGCTTAGCGGAGGATTGAACAATCTTGAATCCGTCGGCGTGCCATTGCAGTTGACCTTGATGAGCGGGCAAGGCGAGTTTGAAAGTCGTGTCATTCGCAAGAGTCTGTCCACTACCAGAGACGGCGGCTGTAAACAGTAAGGCGATAGAAGCGAAGACTTTGTTCATGAGGCGGGTGGCGCACACTTTCCGCCGTTGGTTCTTCATGCGGTTAACCGACAACGCGGCCAGATAATACCACTTCGCCAGTTCCTCTCGAAGTTCATTCCACGCCGGCAAATGCGCGGCATCCCGCCGCCTCCGTCCCACCATGGGCCGTCACTGCTTGCCGAGGCGGACCTCGAAAAACATCAGCGGCTTGTTCGCCGGGAGAGTGGTCGCATCGGGCATGTAGAGACTCGCAGCCTCGGCGAGCGACATGTCGCCATCGAGATTGAAGAACAAGAAGCCGTGAATCGTCGCCATGGGCGGCACGATGTCGGCGTCCAGCGAGAGCGGTTTCAGGACGTCCACCAGCTTATCCACTTTGTGGTCCGTGGTCGGCGGCAGTCCGATCGGGAAACGGCGCGATTGCGGAGCCGACGGGCCGTGGGGATGTGCGACCGCGTCCGCAACTTCTCCGACCGGGATCCAATCGAGGTCCTGGTGGCGGCCGCTCTCGAAATGCACTTCGAGCTGAATCGTATCGAGCTTGATGCGAATCGGCTGGCTCGTCTCGTTGCGCAGGGAAACCTCCACGGGCAGAATCCCGACGGGCAGGGGATTGGCCTTGCCGAACTTGTTTTTCGCGCGCGCGGCATCCGTGTACGGATCGGCCGAAACGCTCATGCCTTCATGGTGGTCCTCCGGCAAGGACGCGTTGGAATGCGAAGGAGAGTTGGCTTGCGCGAAAGCGCCTGCGCATGCAAGGAGCGCAGCGCAGAAGAGTGGAAGTATGCGCGTCATTAGCTTGTCATGAGGGCTTGTCACGGGCTTGTTGTCGGATGCCACGAAAGAACGCGGCGTTGTGCGCGATTCACGGCCGCCACTATAGCGCGGATTTACGGTTTGGAAATACGCTCGAATTGTACCGGACGCTCGCGCCGCCGCCGCGATGGCCACATTCCTCTTGACACAGCAATCCCTGCGTGCAAACTTCCCCCGCATCGACGGTCGGCGGATGACAGGGGGGATTCTATGAAGAGCCGAAGAGAATTTCTTCAGATTGGCGTGACGGCGCTCGCTCTGCCCATCGCGGCGAGAGGCGCGTTTGCCTCATCGGCTGTGCTTGGCGAGCCTGCGACCACGCCTCTCTATAAGGTGGTCTTCGACGAACGGTTCGCTGCGAGCGTTGCGTTCTCGCGAGAAGCGGGCAGGCTCGGCGCGCCGGTCCACGGGATCAAGGGCGACATCACCGATCTGTGGTTCCACGATCTGTACGCGCGCTGGAAGCAGCGACCGGCGGCGATCGCGGGGCTGACGGGGCACGGAGCGATTTTCTGTTTGGAGAGGCTCGCGTGGGATCAGGGGATGCGCGTGGTGTTCCGGGGGGAGCACAAGCATCTCGCCGGCGGGCAAATAGAGCACGCGCTATCGGGGCCGGAGAGCATGGTGCGGCGTGCGGCGGCGCTGGAGACGAGCGGGGCGGAGTGGGCGAGCCTGATGGCGAATGTGGTGACGCGATGCCCTGCCGGGCGAAGTGAGGTTTTCACGACGACGGTATCCGCGCCCGCAGCCAGACACGCGACCGACTCCGAGGATTTGATTTCCTGGGTGATCGCCCCAGTGCAGCGCGCGTAAAGCGTTCGCTTTCCTCGAGCGCTCAAACCGAGAGAAGAGATAGGAGCATGGGATGAAAGTTCCGCCAGGTGTAAGTGCGAAAGATTTTGCCGAGGCTCTCAAGCAGTTTGAAGAAGCTGTCGGCAAGGAGTGGGTGTTCACGAGCGATGAGGACGTGGCGCTCTATCGCGACGCGTACTCGCCCTTCTTCGGCGAACCGGAAGAACGCGTCGCGTCGGCGGCCGTCGCACCGGACAGCGTGGAGCAGGTACAGAAAGTCGTAAAGATCGCGAACGCCTACAAGATTCCCATCTACCCCGTTTCGACAGGCAAGAACCTCGGCTACGGCGGCTCGGCGCCGGCGTACTCGGGCAGCGTGGTGCTCGACCTGAAGCGCATGAACAGGATTTTGGAGGTGAATGAGAAGAGCGCGTACGCGCTGGTTGAGCCGGGCGTCAGCTACTTCGATCTATACCGGTACATACAGGAGAAGGGGCTGAAGCTGTGGATCGATGTTCCGGATCCCGGCTGGGGGAGCCCGATCGGCAACTCTCTCGACCGAGGCGGCGGGTACCTGATGGCGCAGTTCCGGAACCATTTCGACTCGCACTGCGGGATGGAGGTGGTGCTGGCGAATGGAGAGATCATCCGGACGGGCATGGGCGCGATGCCCGGAGCGAAGACGTGGCAGGAGTACAAATCGGGCTTCGGGCCGTGGGTGGACGGGATCTTCTCGCAGTCGAACTTTGGAGTAGTGACGAAGATGGGATTCTGGCTGATGCCGGAGCCGGACGCGTATCTATCTGGGACGGTGATGGTGCCGAGGCACGACGACCTGATTCCTCTCGTCGATATTCTGAATTACATCGAAAACACGCGCGTCACGAACGGCATGCCCGATCTCGGCAGCACTCTGCTTGGCATACCGATGATTTCGGAAATCGACCTGTGGAATTCAGGCGGCGGCCCGGCTCCCGATCAGGAGCTGGCGGCGCTGCTGGCGAAGCCCGGCGCAGAAGCCTCGCCGGAGGTGCAGGATTACGCGTTGAGGAAAGGCATCAGCTTTTGGAACTGCAAGCTGAGCTTCTACGGGCCCCCCAAGGCGAACGAAGCAAACTGGGAATTTGCGAAGGAGAAATTCTCCGTCATTCCAGGAGTGAAGTTCGTACAAAACGAATCGTACAAGCTCCCGCTGACTGCCGAGCAGCGCGAGAAGGTCCACAAGCCGCAGTTCGGCATTCCCAGCCTGGTGATGTTCTCGATCGGCGCGCGGACGCCCGTCAATCCGAATCCGACGAACGGCCACATCTGGTTTTCGCCGATCATTCCCCGCACAGGCGAAGCGATCTTCGAAGCGAATCGCGTGTTCGCCGAAGCCGCCAAGGAATTCGGCTTGCCTATCCTCTCCTTTAGCCTCCCGTCGTGTTATTGGGAAAGAGCTTTTATCTACATCTTTGCTTTCCCGGTGACGCACGATGTCGAAACGAACAAGAAGAACCGGGCGGCTTTCCAGAAGTTGGTTCAGAGGGCGTCCGAACATGGCTGGGGAGAATACCGCACCGCCCCGGCATTTCAGGACGCCATCATGAACACCTATGCCTACAACAATCACTCGTTGCTGCGATTTCACGAGGTGTTGAAGGATGCGGTGGATCCGAATGGAATCCTTTCCGCGGGCCGGTATGGAATCTGGCCCAAGCATCTGAGGGAGAAGAAGGCATGATCAAAATCGGGATGCGTCTGGCGATCGTCTGTGTTTGTCTCTTCGCGGCGCGAGCGGCCGCAGCGCAAGAGCAGCGGATACCTTCTTCGTGGACTACGGCGACCGTTTCGGGCCAGGGCCAGCCGCGAGGCTACGTCGAATACCAGAAGTTTTGCTCGATGTGCCATGGCGAAGGGGTTGGAAAACCGGGCACGCTGGCGCTTCAGGCAAAGTACAAGGGCGCGCTTCCCGCGCTGCTGGATAAGCGCACGGATCTGACGCCCGGGCTGATCAAACTGTACGTCCGCAACGGGATTACCGTGATGCCCACTTTCCGGAAGACGGAAATCAACGACGCGGACCTGGACGCGATCGCAGCCTACCTCACGCGCAATAATAAGCCATAGCCATCGTGCGCCCCGCGCGTTTCGTTCACGCTAAGCTATAATCCCGCTTTTGCGCGCAAGGCGGCGCGCCTTGCCTTCTCATGTACTTTTTCTATCGCATCCTCACGGCGGTGGGCATGCTCGTGGTGGCGCCGTACTACGCGCTGCGCGGGTGGCGGCGCGGCGAGCCTTCGAGCGCCCTGCGCGAGCGCTTCGGCAGCGTGCCTCCGGAAATCGCCAGCCGCGCGACTGCTTCCCGGTCGGCGGAGGTTCCGGCGCCCGGCGCGATCTGGATTCACGCCGTCTCTGTGGGAGAGGTGCTCGCCGCGAAGCCGCTCGCCGAGGGTCTGAAGCATCGCTTTCCCGACCGCGCGGTGTTCGTCTCCACCACCACCGAGACCGGGCAGCGCCTCGCGCGGCAGCGGCTGCAATCGGTTGACGGCATATTCTACTTTCCTTTGGACTGGGCCGTGGCGGTGCGCCGCGCTCTGCGCGCGATCCATCCGGCGCTCGTGATCGTGATGGAAACGGAGATCTGGCCGAATTTCCTGCGTGAAGCGCGGCGACTGGGCGTGCCCGTCATTTTTGCGAACGCGCGCATTTCGGAAAAATCGTTCTCGCGCTACAAGCGCTGGAAATTCCTGGTCGGCGAGTTTTTCGCGCGCGTTCTGCGGGATGCGGAGCGTTTCCTCGCCCAGACGCCCGAGGACGCCGCGCGCTTGCGCGAAATGGGCGCTTCCGAAGAACGCGTCGAAGTAGCCGGCAACCTCAAATACGATGGCGAGCCACCGGCCGTTGGGCGGCTCGGCGAGTGGCTGCAAGATCAGATCCGCCGGCAGGAACGCTGGCCGGTCGTCGTGGCCGGCAGCGTGGTGGCCGAGGAGGAAGAGGCTGTGCTCGCCGCGTACGACGTGGTGCAGCGGCGATGGCGCCGCGCGCTGCTGGTGCTGGCGCCGCGCAAGCCGGACCGATTCGAAGCCGCGGCGAGCATCGCTGCGGCCGCCGGCTGGACCGTGGTCCGGCGAAGCCGCCTCGACTTCGCGGCGGCGCTCGACGAAAATGCGGACGTGCTGGTGCTCGATTCGATCGGCGAACTCGCGGGACTCTATTCGCTGGCGGATGGCGTCTTTGTCGGCGGCTCGCTGGTTCCGGCGGGCGGGCACAACATTCTAGAGCCGGCGTGGTTTTCGAAGCCGCCCGTCTTCGGCCCGTCGATGGAGAATTTCCGGGAGATGGCCGCGCAGTTTCTGGCGGCGAAGGCCGGAGTCCAAGTGAACAGCGGAAGCCAGCTTGGCAAAGTGTGGGTGCAGCTGATCGAAGACAACAGCCTCCGCGAGCGCATGGGCAGCGCGGCGCGAGCGCTTTCCGAGCGCAACCGCGGCGCCACCGGTCGTTCGCTCGACCGCATCGCCGGTGTGCTCGGCGGAGAGAGGCGTCCGGCGTGACGCTCAAGGAATCGCTTCTTTGGCCGCTGGCGCTGCCCTATGGAGCGGCCGCGCATCTCCGCGCCCGCTTGTACCGCACCGGCATCCTGAAGCAGCAGCGGCTCGACGGCGTCGTGATCAGCGTTGGCAATCTCACTACCGGCGGGACTGGCAAGACGCCGATGGTCCTTTGGATCGCGGAACGCCTGCTTTCGGAAGGGAAGAGCACGGGCATTCTCACGCGCGGCTATCGTGGTCAAGAATCCGCCGCCGGCTCGACGAGCGATGAAGTGCGGCTCATGCAGGCGCGGCTCGGCGATCGCGTCGCATTCGGCGTGGGTGCGGGCCGCTTTTCGCATGGACGCGAACTTGCCGCACGCGGCGTGAAATGGTTTGTCCTCGACGATGGTTTCCAGCATCTCCAACTGGCGCGCGACGCGGATATTGTGCTGATCGACGCGACGAATCCCTTCGGCGGCGGCCATTTGCTTCCGGCGGGACGTTTGCGCGAGCCGCGATCGGCGCTGGCCCGCGCGGACCTCATCGTCATCACGCGCAGCGACCACGCTCCGGCCGTCGAAGCCGCCGTCCGGCGCGACTCCGATGCGCCGATTTTCTACGCGCGCACCCAGATTGATTCGGTTCGCGCGTGGCGCGGCGAATATCCCGGAGCGGAAGACGCAGGCGCGCGTTCGCGGAAATTGTTCGCCTTCTGCGGCATCGGCAACCCGTCCGCGTTTCTCGCCGACCTGCGCGACTGGGGCTTTCAAATCGCCGGCCACGCGTTTTTCCCGGATCATCATCGCTACACTCCGCAGGACATCCGCGCGATCGAAGGCGAGGCTCGCAACGCGGGCGCGAGCTCTCTCATCTGCACCGAAAAGGACATTGTCAATCTCTCGGGTGATCTCCGGCGGTCGATGGACCTGCACTACTGCCTCATTTCTCTGCGCATCGATCGTGAGAGCGAATTCTGGAGCGCGATCGTGAAAGCCGCGCAGTCCCGCGGGCGGTCCGCGCAATGAGCCTGCCGGCGAGGCCCTTCGGATCGTTCGCGCGGATTCCGGTTCGGTTACCGCTTTGGGCGCCGCTGTGATACTTTTCCGCGCGGCATACAAGACCTGATGGATACGCGCGACAAAATTCTTTCCCGGGGAGGCCTCCACGAAGTGCTCGAAGAGCACCGCCATGCGGGACGCAGGATCGTATTCGCCAGCGGAGTGTTCGATCTTTTGCACGCCGGGCACGTCCGCTATTTGACGGCGGCGCGCGCGGAAGGAGACCTCCTCGTCGTGGGGATCCATGCCGATGCGAGCGCGAGGAAGCTGAAAGGCGAGGGGCGGCCGGTCCTCACCGAGCGCGCGCGGGCGGCGCTCGTGGCCGCGCTTGCCGCTGTGGACTACGCCGTGATTTTCGATGGGGTCGATGTGAAGCCGCTGCTCCGCGAATTCCAGCCCGATGTGCATGCCGTACGCGCCGGCGACTCTCGGGATTCGGTCCCGGAAACGGAGTTGGAAGCGCTTCTCGGCATTCACGTCGCCATCGTCGGCGATGGCAAGGAACATTCGACGCACGAAATTCTGGAGCGCGTGCGCCGGGGCCAAAGCGACCTATGAGTCCGCCGAAAAACTTCTGGAGGCGGTGGCGAGTGCGCACGGGCTATCCCATCGCGGTGATTTATTGGCTGCTCGCCGCGCCGACGTTCCGCTCGATCGTGATCGGCGGCGTCATCACGGCTTTCGGATTGCTGGTCCGCGGGGCTGCTTCGGGCCATCTGCGGAAAGATCAGGAGCTTGCGACCACCGGACCCTACGCGAGCACGCGGAACCCGCTCTATCTGGGCAGCGCGTTTCTCGCCGCGGGGTTCATCATCGCGGGGCATTCGTGGTGGGCCGGCCTGCTGGTCGGCGCGTATTTCGCGGTTTTCTATTACGCGGTGATTCGCGACGAAGAAGCGAATCTCCGCCAGCGCTTCGGCGCGGCATTCGATGAGTACGCGGCGCGCGTGCCGGTGTTCTTTCCCGGATTCAGGGACACGAGCCGCGAGCCGTCCTCGCCGCCGGCCCCGCCGGCGGAAGTATTTTCGTGGGCGCAGTATCGAAGGAACCGCGAATATCAGGCGCTGATTGGAACGATTGCGGGTTTGGGAGTCGTGTGGCTGCGGATGTGGCTGCGGGCGCGCTTCGGTTACTGACTTGAGCTATTGCAGGCGATAGATGGCGTGCATCACGCGCTGAAACTGCGGCCTGTAGATCAGATCGAACGCGCGTTCTTTGCCGGGAAACATTTCCAGCGCCACGCGCCGGGTCGCGGCGATCATCCCCGAAGCTTCTTCGGCGGAGAGGCCGCCGGCCGCGATCTCTTCCAGCGTGAGGCGAACCAGAATGCGAAGCCGCCGGATGCGACGGCTCTCTTCGTCGATCTGTTCCTGCGTGGGTGCCGACGCGGCGCTGTCTTGGATTGTTTCCATGATAGTTTCGACGCCTGCATCATCATGCATCCGGCCCGCGGCGCGCGCAATAGTACTCGGACGGGGGCGAGCGTTTGCAAATAGGTCCACCTGCTTTCACGCGCGGCCGAAAGAATCACTGCTCGGCGTAGGCGTGCACGGAGAGGCTATTCCCGTCTGTGATTGCGGTGACGGCGCCATCGCGATCGGTGCGCAGCAGCCGCACGCCGTCATGCTCGTAGCGTTCGACGATATTTTCCGATGGATGGCCGAACGGGTTAGATTCGCCGACCGAAATCGCGGCCACGCGCGGCGCGACGGCTGCGACGAATGCTTCTGTTGAAGACGTCTTGCTTCCGTGATGTGGCACCTTCAGGAAATCAGCCGCCAGCGGCGCCTGTTCTCCGGTGAGCTTTTCCTCGCCGTGGCGCTCGATATCCCCCGCGAGCAAGAAGCGCACGTGGCCGTCGGAAAGCCGAAGGACGAGCGAATCGTCGTTCGCAGTCTCACCAAGAGGTCCGGTGTCCGGCGGCCATAGCACGTCGCCGCGGACTCCCTGCCAGTCGAATTCGGCGCCCTGCGCCTGGCGGACGATGGGAATGCCGCGCGAGCGCGCTTCTGCCATCAGGCCCTTGAACGCGGGAGTCTCTTCGTCGCGGCCGATCCACAATTCGCCCACTCGAAAATTTTCAAGCACGGCGTGCAAGCCGTCGAGATGATCGTGATGCGCATGCGTGAGCGCAACCACGTCGATCCGCTTCAATCCGCGTGACCACAGGTACGGCGACACAACTTCCTCGCCCACGTCCGTGCCGGACCGGTATCCGCCGACCCACTCCGAGCCGGGCAGGCCCCCGCCGTCGATCAGCATCGTGCGGCCGTCGGGAAACGCAGCAAATATCGAGTCGCCCTGTCCCACATCGAGCACGCTCACCTCAAGCCTGCCGCGCTGCGTGTCCGGACGAAACGGATGCGAGGCCACAAGAAGCGTGAGCCCCACTAGAACGACAGCGGAGATCCACTCCACCGGGGCAATGGGAGGCGGCATCTGGCGCCGCGCCGCGCGATTCATCCGCTTCGCCGTAGCCGCGCGCGCCGCGGCCGCAAGCACAAATATCGTAGCCAGGAACGCAGCCACGAGCCAAATGGGCGGCCCCGGGATGCGGTACGAAGTGTGCGGCAGGCCGCTGAACCATGTCACGGTCGCGAGCAGGAGCCGTGCGCAGAAGCCGAGGGCTTTCGCCAGCACGACCGCGAGGCGCGTCCAGATAAACGTAACCACGAGCGTCAGAAATCCCAGCGGCACGATCAGGCCCGTCAGAATCACCGCGGGAATATTGCTGAGCGGCCCCGCGAGGCTCACGCGATGAAAATCCTGCGCCAGCAGCGGCATCATTCCCCACTGAATCACCAGCGATAGCAGCACGATATCCCACAGGCGCAGCCCTGCGCGAACGGGTAGGGCCAACAACGCATCCGCACGTGCGGCGAGGCGTCGCGGCAGGCGTGATTCGAGCCATCGGGCGGCGGCGCGCAGTTCGATTCGAAATTGCGCGACTTTCGGTGCGTGCACCACGTCGCGAGTGACGTCGCCAAGATGCTGCAACCCCGCACGATAGGGCGCGCTCGTGCGCTCCATCCACGGCAGGGCCAGGCCCGCAATCACGCCCGCGGCCAGGAAGGAAAGCTGAAAGCTCGAATCCGCGAGAGAGGACGGTCTCCATACCAGAATCGCGAGAGCCGCGAGCGCAACCGTGTTCAGCAAATCGACGCGCCGGAAAAGCGGCCGCGCGCACAAGTAGAACGCCGCCATCAGCGCGGCGCGCAGAATGGGTGGCCGGTCCTGCACCACGCCGACGTAGGCGGCGAGCGCGCAGAGTGTCACAAGGCTCGTGACGCCAATAGGGAATCGCAATCGGCGGCAGAACCAGAAGAGAAACACCACCAGCGCGCCCACGTGCAGGCCCGCCACGACGAGGACGTGGTACGCGGCCGTCTTCTGAAATGCCGTGACGACTTCCGAGTCAACGAAGCTCCGGTCGCCGAGCAGCATGGCGCGCAACACAGCCGCGCGCTCGGGCTGATTCGGGAAAAGGGCGTCGAGGCGGGCCAGCAGATTGCCGCGCGCGCGCGAGCCGCTGCGAGAGCGTCGGCTTCGGGCGTTCGACGAGTTGCAACAATTCGCCGCTGCGCAACGAGCCCGCCAGGTCGACTTTCTGGCGCGCGAGATAGCCGCGCAGATCGAACGCGCCGGGATCGAGAAAATTGCGCGGTGGCCGCGCCCGCAGAAGCGCTTCGACGCGATCGCCCGCGCGCAGGTCGTGCGGCGCCATGGCCGCATTTGCTTCGCCGTACAAGTTCACGCGCAGGCCGCCGCTGACGGGCAGACTTCCGCCGGCAGTTTGCACTTCTTCGAGGTCGATCTGGTAGCGATGCCCCCAGGGAAGCGCCATCGGGTCTTCGCGCAGCCGCCCTCGCCAGCGGAGCGGTTCGCTCGTGTCCAGGCGTCCCGCGGCGATGAGTGTGGAAACGTGATTCGATGGCGTGGCCGCGCGCTCGACGCCGATGGCCACCGCGCCGGTGGCGACCCACGAAAGCAACGCGAGAATCCAGGCTGCGGAAGCGCGCTTACGCCACACGAGAACGCCCGACAGCAAAATTCCCGCAACGGCCGCTGCGACATACAACCGGAGCGATGCAGGCCATCGGCTGGAGATTCCGACGCCCGCGGCAAACGCCGCCACAATCCACAGCGCCGGCATTTTCACGGGCGCCGGCGGAGACGTGCCACCGCCTCCATGTGAAATGTCTGAGGAAATAGGTCGAAGAGGTGCATGTCCGAAATTTCGTAGCCTGCCTTAAGGAGCGCGGCGAGATCGCGCGCGAGTGTCGGCGGCTCGCAAGAAACGTAGGTAATCCGCGCAGGTGCGATCCGTGCGAGGTGCTTGATCGCGGTGGGTGTGAGCCCGACTCGCGGAGGATCGGCCACGACGAGATCGGGCGTTTCCCTGCAGTTCTGAAGGAACTGCTCGACGTCCGCGGTATGCACTTCGATAGACCGGCCGCTGCGCGCGGCCCGTCCCGACGTATTTGTTTCCAGATCGCGCGCGGCCGCAGGATTCGACTCGACAGCGACGACGCGCGCGAATTGCGCCGCGAGAGGCACTGAAAACAGCCCGACTCCAGCGAAGAGGTCGAGCACGAGCCGTCCGACCTCTTCGTTTCCGGCAACTTCGCGGACCAGATCGCCAGCGAGAAAGCGGTTCACTTGAAAGAACGAGAAGTGGCCCACGCGATACGCGTTGCCGGCCGCTTCGCATTCGACGAAACCCGGGCCATCGAGCTTCATGCGCTCGCGGCCCGGATCGTGGAAGAGCAAGCTTTCAATCGCCGGCAGAATTCCGCGAAACGTTTTGGCGAGTTCTTCGGAGTGAGAGGGGAGGCCGGCGAATGTCGCCGTCAGGAGCAGCTTCGAGTCATTCGCGCCCGCGAAGGCCTCGATCTCGCGCAACTCGCGTGGAAGCTGTCCCGCCGCGAGCGCGCCGCGCAAGGCGAGCAGAGTTTTCAGGAGCAGCGGCGAAAGAATCGCGCAATCATCAACCGCGCAGAGCGCCGTGGAACTCGCGCGAAAGTATCCGATGCCGAGTGCGGCACCATCCTCTTCACTGAGCGGGCGAATCTTCCATTGCGCGCGATTGCGATAGCCCCACGGCGGTGAGGCGTGCGCGACGATTTCTCCCAGCCATTCGATTCGCCCGAGCCGCCGGAGCGTCTCGCGCAGGATTTCGGTCTTGTACTTGAGCTGCGCGTCGTAGGGGATGTGCTGGTAATCGCAGCCGCCGCAGACTCCGAAATGCGGGCATCGCGCTGAGGCGCGCTCGGGCGAAGGCTCGAGCACCCGCTCCACACGCGCGCGCACGAACTTCTTTTTTTGTTCCACCGCAGCAGCGGAAACGCGCTCCGCCGGGAGCACGAAGGGTATAAAGACCGTCGAGCCGTCGTGATGCGCCAGGCCCTCCCCGCCGTAGATCAGTTTTTCGATTGTGAGTTCCATCATAGTCGCCGAATTGGGCCCCTGAGATGTGTCGATTAGAACGCGCAGCTTTCCTGTGTTTTCAGCGAGTTAACGACGATTCTAATCGCCGCTGTGTCGATTAGGATCTTCAAGGGCTTTGTCATTTTGCCTCGCATCCTGTCCGGCTCTTCATACCTCATTTCCACGCTATCACACGATGCAAATCGACACGGCTTTGTCGATTAGCGGAAACGATAGCAGGATGAGGAGTTAGACGAGACCAATCATGACGTAAAAGATGCGATTTAGACAGCGATTGAACGCAGCGTCAATCACGGAAAGTACGTACGCCGGACTATGGCCTCACGTGAGATAGAAAAGGCTCAGCCGCGGCAGATCGAACTGTTCGAACAACCTTTTCTGCGTGTACTGCCGCTCGAGCTGCGCCAGTTGTTCCGGTGACATCTTGCGGCGATAAGGCGCGAGCGAGCGGTCCATTTCGCGGCGGATTGCAAGGAGCGCCTCTTCGTCCGCGTCGGCCGAAAGCGCCGCGGTGAGTTTTTCTTCGAAGATGGTGAGCCGCCGCTCGAGATCTTCGAGGTCCAGCGCGCCCGGCGAATCGAGCAGCGCCTGAGTTTCTTCGATCCGCTTCGCCGTTTCCTCCAAACGCGTGGCCATCGCCGCGCGGGCTGTGCGGTGCTTTTCTGCCGCCGCGCGCAGGCGCTCCGCGTTGCGCGCGAGATACTTCTTCAATTCGTCGCGGGAGAATGGCTCGGCGGCGGGCCGCGAGGACTTCACCTCCGGGCCGGTGCCCGCGGCGGCTTCCTGCGCTTCGGCGGCGGCGTCGAGAACGGCGTCCACGCAGTAGGCGAGGCTTTTCAACTGGCGGCCGCCGGCCGCGCGCCGCGAGCGCCCCCAACTCTCAAACGCGCGATCGATTCCTTTCAACACGGCAGGGAGCGGGATGCCTGCTTTCTGCCACGTCTCGACAATCGCCCAATCGAGCGGTGAAACGAGCAGATGCGCGCCGCGCTTGCGCCAGAAATGCTCCTCGATTTCCGTGAAGTAATTGAAGTAGTTAAAGGGTTCCATGGTCGCTATCGCAGAGCTGGCGGTGCTGCGGCCGAAAAGACTCGACTACGTGCTGCGATAGAATCAGCGCAAAGGTGGCACGCTTCGCGTGCCCTTTTTTGGCGGGGCTTAAGCCCCGCCCTTCCACGTCGAATCGCGCGGCGGGGCTTCCCGACACAAGACGTCGGGACGCACAAATCGCGGAAACCCCGCCCTTCCACCTCGAATCGCACTGCTCGGCGCTTGAGACTTGCGCGGGTGAGACAGCGCAAAAGGAAGGCGCTGCGCGCCAGCTTAAAATGTCGTGGCTAAAGCCACGACCCACAAAGCTCTCTCGGCGCTCACACAGACCCTGACGCCCCTTTTGCCGGCCCGGCGTTTATGTCGGGGCTGAAGAGCCTATCTGAGAACATCAACTTCGCGGCTTCAGCGGCTAACGCCGTGTTGATGTGACGACGCTTACGGCGGGGTTAAAACCCCGCCCTTCCGAAATACTGGCATTCTCACACGCTCTGAAGCCCTGACCCCCTAAACAGCAGTGCCGCACGATTCAGGGAGCGTTACTTCTTTTTCCGCGTGCCAGTCCCATCGTCGGGCTGATTTCGTTCCCAGATGATGCGCAGGCCTTCGAGGGTCAGAAACTGGTCGATCGTTTCGATGTGGCGGGACGCGCTGCCGATCAGCGGCGCCTGGCCACCGGTGGCGATCACTTTCGTCTTGGCGCCCATCACTTTTTTCATGCGGTCGAGAATTCCATCGACGAGGTCGGTGTAGCCGTAGAAAAGGCCCGCCTGCATCGACGCGGCGGTATTCGTGCCAATGATTTTTCCCGGGTCCTTGATCTCGACGCGAAACAGGCGGGCCGCGCGCGCGAACAGGGCGTCCGCCGAAATGCCGATTCCCGGCGCGAGCACGCCGCCCAGGTACTCACCCCGCGCCGAGACCGCGTCGAAGTTGATCGCCGTGCCGAAATCCACGACAATGCACGGCCCGCCGTATTTCTCGAACGCCGCCACGCTGTTGACGATCCGGTCCGCGCCCACTTCCTGCGGATTGTCGTAGTGCACCGGCATGCCCGTCTTGATTCCCGGCTCGACAAACAGCGCTTTGTGCCCGAAATAGGTTTCCGCCATTCCCGCGAGCGTCGCGTTGAGGGGCGGCACGACCGAGCTGATGATCACGCCGCCGATCTCGCGCGGATCGAGTCCCGCGAGCGTAAAAAGATTGCGCGTGAGGATGCCGTACTCATCGATGGTCTGATCGCGCGCGGTGGTCAGCCGCCAGTTGGCGACGAGCGTTTTTTCACGGAATACGCCGAGAACGGTGTTCGTGTTGCCCGCATCGAGGGCCAGAAGCATCAGGAGACCTCCGCGACGTCGCCGGAGAGCACCGGTACGGTGCCGCGTCCGTCGTCGCGCGCCACGCGCAGCACGCCGCTCGGCTCGAGGCCGGCCGTCACGCCGGTGAAACTCTCCGTGGCTGTGGTGATCCGCACGCGCTTTCCCTCGAAATAGCTCGAGACCTGGGCGAAGCGGCGCAAAATCGGGCGCGCGCCCTCGGCGAGAAACTGATTGTAGTAGCGGTCGAGGTAGCGCAGCAACCGGATCAGCAGTTCGAGGCGGGAATGGAATTTCCCGGTTTCCATCCGCAGCGAAGTTGCGATGTCCGCGAGCGCCTCCGGCATCTTCGTCTGGTTGACGTTCATGCCGATGCCGACGACGGCGTGGTGGACGCGGTCCGGCTCCGCGTGCATTTCCGTGAGGATGCCGCAACATTTCCGGCCGCCGATCATCACGTCATTCGGCCAGCGGATGTCGGGCTGCGTGTCGAGATCCTCGGCGACGGCATCGCGCGCGGCCAGTCCGGCGATCAGAGTGAGGAGCGGAGCATGCGCCGGGGCGATAGGAGGCCTCAACAGGACGCTGCAATAGATTCCGGAGGATTTCTCCGAGGTCCACGAGCGGCCCGCGCGCCCGCGGCCCGCGGTCTGCTCCTCGGCGAGCACCACGGCGCCGTGCGGCTCGCCCGTTTCCCCGAGGCGCATGGCGACCGCATTCGTGGAATCTATTTTGAAGAAGTGATAGATGCGCCGCGCGAAGGGCGTGCCGTAGAGGCGATGGCTGAGCATCTGCGGGATCAGTATGTCCGGCATGCGCTCGATGTGATAGCCGCTATGCGCATGGCCCTTCACGCGCACGCCGACCGCGCGGAGCTTCTCGATCCAGCGCCAGACCTGCTGGCGCGTCACGCCAATCTCTTTGGCGATTTTCGCGCCGCTGATGACGATCGTCGAGTTTTCGGCGAGCAGAGTCAGCAGCGCGTCGATGCGCCGGTCGGTGGTGCCGGGGAGCTTTGCCAGTCGCTTGGTGGCCATCTTCGGGAGCAGGAAGAATACTCGACGCGCCAGCCGCGGACAAGCTGGAGGAAGCGCTATTCCAGCTGCTTCAGGCGATCCTCAAGCTTTTTGTGTTCGAGCTGGCGCTCGGCGAGAGTGGTTTTCAGATCCTCGACGATCTTGGCGGGAGCCTTGCTGGTGAAGTTGTCGTCGCCGAGGCGCTTGTGTTTTGACTCGATATCTTTCGCGAGGCGGTCGATTTCTTTCTTCAGGCGCGCGATTTCGGCGGGCTTATCGACCGTTTCGCCGTACGCGATGCGCAGATCGAATTGAGATGTCGAGCGGATGGCCGCACCTTCGGGATCGAGGTGCGCGGCTGAGATGTGCAGTGCCGAGAGCGTTGCCAGGCGCAGGAGCGGGTCGAGATTGTCCTCGACGAGTTTGCGCACGGCCGGATTCCCGGTCGAAAATTCGGCGGCAACCTTGCGCTTGGGATCGAGCTTCATTTCCGCGCGGATGTTGCGAGCCGCGATGACGATCTCCTGGAGCGTGGACATGGCTTCGTCGGAGGCCGCGTCCGTCCATCGGGGGTGCGGCTCCGGAAAGTGATCGAGAGCGATCGACCGCGATGCGGAAGGCTGCGGCAGGCGGTGCCAGAGCTCCTCGGTAAGGAAAGGCATCACGGGATGCAGCAGGCGCAGCGCCGCATCGAGCGCGGCGAAAATATTGCGCCACGCGGCGAGCGCCACTTCGCGGTCGCTTGACGTGAGCTGCGGCTTCACCCACTCGATGTACCAGTCGCAGAAATCGCCCCAGAAGAATTGGTAAATCGTCTGGCAGGCCTCGTGAAAGCGGAAATTCTCGAGCGCGTAGTTGACGTGAGCCGTCACCGAAGCGAGCCGCGAGAAGATCCAGCGGTGCGCGAGCGCGCCTTCGCCCTTAACCGGATACGGCGCTTTGGCGCGAATTTCGGGCGCGGCGAGCTCTTCGAGCGTGAGGCCGCTCGCTTCGACTTTTTCGAGATTGACGAAAAGGAAGCGCGCGGCATTCCAGATTTTGTTGGCGAAGGCGCGGGCGCCCAGGATGCGATCCTCGCTGAGGATGATGTCCGTGCCGGGAGCGGCCATGCTGGCGAGCATGTAGCGGAGCGCGTCCGTGCCGTATTGCTGCGTCAATTGCAGCGGATCGACGCCGGTGCCCTTGGTCTTCGACATCTTCGCGCCTTCCGACGTGCGCACGAGCGAATGCAGGTAGAGGCGGCGGAAGGGAACTCGGTGGCTTGCGTCCGTGCCCTTGGTCAGGTGAAGCCCCATCATGATCATGCGCGAATCCCAGAAGAACAGAATGTCGTAGCCGCTGATGAGCAGGCTCGTGGGATAGAACGTGCGCATGTCGTCCGTATCGTCGGGCCAGCCGAGCGTGGAGAAGGGCCAGAGCGCGGAGCTGAACCATGTGTCGAGGACGTCCGTATCCTGCGTCAGCTTTGCGCCCCCGCACTTCGGGCATTTTGTGGGGACGCCGGCGGCGCGCGCGTGGCCTTCGACGATTTCGACGCGCGAATCGAGCGCGGGCACCATCTCCTTGCAATTCGCGCAGTGCCAGATGGGAATGCGATGGCCCCACCAAAGCTGCCGCGAGATGCACCAGTCGCGGATGTTGTCGAGCCACTGGAGCAGGATCGTCTTCTGATTGTCGGGAACGACCTCGATGATCGCGCCGCGGACCACTTCCTTCGCGGGCTCGGCGAGCGGCTTCATTTTCATGAACCACTGCGTCGAAATGCGCGGCTCGACTTCCGATTTGCAGCGGTCGCAGACGCCGACGGCGTGGGTGATGTCCTCGATACGGTCGAGCAGGCCGAGCGATTCGAGATCGCTCACGACGCGCTTGCGCGCCTCGAAGCGGTCGAGCCCCGCGTATGTTCCGGCGGCCTCGCTCATGTGGCCGTCGTTGGTCATCACGTCGATCTGGGGAAGGTCGTGGCGCTTGCCGATCTCGAAATCGTTCGGATCGTGTGCCGGAGTGATTTTCACGACGCCAGTGCCGAATTCGCGGTCCACGTAGGAATCCGCGATGACGGGGATTTCGCGATTCATCAGCGGCAGCGTCACGGTCTTGCCAACGAATCGCTGATAGCGCTCGTCCTCCGGATGGACGGCGACGGCGGTATCGCCGAGCATCGTCTCGGGGCGCGTGGTGGCAACGACGAGATGTTCCTGCGAGCCGCCAAGCGGATAGCGCAGGTGCCAAAGTTTTCCGGGCCGCTCCGCATGGACGACTTCGAGATCGCTGATGGCGGTCTGGCAGCGCGGGCACCAATTGACCATGTAGCGCCCGCGGTAGATCAGGCCCTCGCGGTAGAGACGCAGAAACGCTTCGAGGACCGCGCGATAGAGTTTCGGCTCGAGCGTGAAATGTTCGCGCGTCCAATCGCACGAGGCGCCCAGGCGGATCATCTGATCCTTGATCACACCGCCGCTTTCCGCCTTCCACTGCCAGACGCGCCGCTCGAACTCCTCGCGGCCCAGATCCTGGCGGCGGATGTTTTGCGCGGCAAGCTGGCGCTCGACGACGAACTGCGTGGCGATTCCGGCGTGGTCCATTCCGGGCAGCCAGAGGGTGCGGTGGCCCTGCATGCGGTGCCAGCGGACGAGCATATCGATCTGCGTGTGTTCGAGCAGGTGGCCGATGTGGATCGAGCCGGTCACATTCGGCGGCGGCAGGGCAATCGAAAATGCGGGACCGTCGCCGGAGTTTTCGGCGCGGAAGAGCTTTTCTTCGAACCAGGCCTTGGCCCAGCGCTCTTCGATCTCCTGCGGCTCGTAAGCCTTGGGAATTTCCCGGGGCATGGATTCCTTATGTTCGTGAATTTCGTGCTGACGTGAAACATTCAATATAAGCGGCGGGCGCTGGAGGCGTCAAATGGGAGGAGCGGGCTTTGTTTCAGTGTGACCGCAGGAAGAGAGATCCCTCGGCTCCCGATGGTCGCTCGGGATGACGACCCTTGCCGTGTCGTCACTTTTCTTTTTTCGCGAGCTCGCTTTGGAGGAGGTTTTCGACGAGCGGCTTGAGCACGCCCTGCGAAAGCAGGTCGTGAAGCCGCGGTTCGAGTTTCTCGAGGACTTTCCGTACCACGGCATCGATGGTTTCGGAGTTTACGGCGTCCGTATCACGCGCGTCCGGATGGAAGTCAGCGGGAGGCGTCAGGAACGGGATCTCGGCCAGCGCGTCGCGGTTGAGCGGCGGCGCGGTCGGGATGCGCTCGTTCCACTCGCTCGACGAAGAGTCATGCGATGGCACAGGTGTCTCGTCTTGCGCCAGAGGCTCAACGTCAATCGGATGTTCCGCAACGGGCTCTTCGAGAACGGGGTCCCCGGATGCGGGCGCGAAGAATGAATGCAGCGGAGAAACCTCTTGCGGACGCGTGCCGTACTCAGAAGGCGAGTGCACGGCCGGCTCGTCGTCCACCAGAAGCGGCTCGGGAGTGACGCGGACGGCGGGAGACTCGACGAGATCCGGATCCTTGAGAGCGACAGGCGGCGCGGCGTCTGTCGGGTCGAGTTCCAAGCCTTGATCAGGATGGGAGGCGGCGATTGCGACCGGCTCATGCCATGTGTCCAGGACTGGTTCAAAGACCGGTGGAGCCGGAGCAAACCAGGATTCAGCTGGAGCGCTTGCCACAGGCTCTTCCGGGACCGGCGGCTCATCATGAGCCAAACGCGCGAGCGGCGCCGGTGCTTCAGGCGCTTCCTCGACCGGCACGACGGTCGCTTCAGCGGGAGGCGCGGCGATCTCAGCGGCCTCCGCGACCTGCGCGGAAATGATAGCGGGCTCCTCGGCAGGGAGAGGCTCTATCGGCCGCCACGAAGTGGCATTCAGCGCGTCATCCGTATATCCCGATTGAGTTGGCGCAAGAGCGTCCATCCAGTGCGGAGCGTTGGATGTAAAACTTGTCTCGGATTTCACTTCAGGCGCGACCACAGGCGCTGCCGGAAGTTTCGGCCCGGCTTGCTTTTCCACGGGCGGCAGGCTCGCGGCGAGCGTCTCCACAAATGCCGGCGGAGCGGTCACCACCGCCGCAGACACGGGCGCCTGATCCTGCACGGTCGGTTCGGCAACTTCTATGGCTTCGGGAATTGAGACCTTCCTCGGAGGATAATCGCGCTCCGAAGGAAACGTGGTTGCGTCCAAATCGTCGAGCGACGCCAACGCGGGCCGGTTGGCGGCTTCGGCCGGAACTTCAAAGTCCATGGCGTTGCGCCGCCAGTCCTTCGTGGTCGATGCGCCGTTGAAGTCATGGTCGTCGGCATCTTCGATTTCGCTAATCGGCGCCTTGGGCTCGTCCGCAGTACCGATCCGGTCGTTATCCAGAGTGCGCTTGCCTTTGCCGAATCCGTACACCAAGGCGGCTTCCTCGGGGCTCGGCTCCGGAAACTCGGGCAGAGGCTTGGGTTCGGCGCGGGCTGAAATTTCAAGCTGCGGCACCGGCTCCGGCGGGAGAACTTCCTTGGCTTCCCGCGCCTTGGCAAGCTCCGCGGCAACCTTGGGATTCTTTTCGAGCGCCGACATGACCATCGCGATGAGCGGGTCGGGCGGAACGAAGGGTTTCTTCAGGACTCCGTCGGCGCCCACGCGCCGCGCTTCTTTTTCGTCCAGAGGGTCGAATGCGCCCACCAGGAGAATTACGGGGATGTGCGAAAATCGCTCGTCTTTCTTTACGAATTCGCAGACTTCATAGCCATTGCGAACCGGCATGAAAATATCGGCGAGGACCAGATCCGGATTCACGTCGGGCATGCGCCGCACGGCCGCTTCGCCGTTGCCGACGGAGACGACCTGGATACCGCGCTCTTCAAGCGACAGCGCGACCATCCTCTGGATATTGGCGTTGTCGTCGGCGACCAGAATCTTGGGCACTGGGATCCCCTGGAGGCACGTCCACACGGTTGCGCGCCTGCCTTCTGCCTACACCTATTGCAGCACTACCGAGCGGGAGCGTCAACGAAGTCAAGGTACAGGGGTGCTACAGTTGTTAGCAGGGGGTAAACAGCAGATTTACCAGGGCACTACTTTTCGCAAGCCCTTCTTTTTCTTGCTTGTGGATTCGGTCTTTGGGTCACTCTTGGGGGCCGACGGTTGCGAGCCAGCCTGGGAATCGGCGCTGGGGGAGGTCGGCGGAGTTTGGGACGCGGCAACAGCGTTGGACGGGACTGCATCGGAGGATGATGGCGTCGATGCGGTGGAGACCTCCGTCGTGGCATCGGCCGCTGGCGCGGTGCTGGGCGGGGTCGACGAAGCATCTGCGGTTGTGCCGGGAGTGGCGTCTGCCGATGGCTCGATGGTCTGAACGCCTGTGCTCGTCGCCGGCGCATCGCTGGTTCCCCCAACCGTTTCGGTGTCGACCGGCGCAGCGTCGCCGCCTGTCGCGATTCCAGCGGCCGCCACGGTAAATGAGGGCCCGGCTGCGCCCTGATTCAGGACCTCCGTCGCGGAAACCAGATCGTCCGGCGGGTTCAGGTTGGGTTGACCGGTACGAGCCGCGGCATAAACGTCGGGACTGGACTTGATCATCCCCATCGGAAACTTCATCAGCACGTTCTCGTGATGATGCTTCACGTACTCCTGCTGCTGTCGCATGCGAGCGAGAGCCCCGGGGTCGGCCGCCGGGATGGGCATGCCCATCGACGTGAGCCGCGACTTGGCGCCCCCGGCGAGCTCGGACAGGGGATAGTCCCGCAAGATCCGGTCGTAACATTTGGCCGCAAGGTCGGCCCAATGGTTCTTGTCGTCCTCGTTCTTCGACACCTGCTTGGCGCGCGTGTAGATTTCGCCGAGCATCCAGAGCGCGTCGTCGCTCTGACTGTAGAGCGGATACCGGCCGGACACTTCCACGAGGCGTGCCGCCGAAGCGCGATAGTCCTTCTTCAAGTAGTAAAACCGCGCGATCCGATATTCGCCGTCGGCCAGCATTTCCTGGACGTTGCGCAGATTCTGTTCCGCCTGGGGCAGTAGCGGACTCTGAGGATACTTCAATAGAAACGTCCTGAACTCATCCTCGGCCGCCTGAGCATGGCTATTGTCGCGATCCGGCTTTTCCATCATCCGATAGTGCGCCATGCCGACCTGCATCTGCGCGTAGGCAGCCTCATCGAGGAAGGGGAAAAAGACGATGAAGTTCTTGTATTCCTCGACCGCCTGAGTGAGGCCGGACGTGCCGCCCTCCTTGTAGAAGGAGTCCGCAACCGCGAGCTTCGCCTTGGCGAGGTATTCGCTATCCGGGTAGGTGTTGACCAGGGTTTGCAGATCGAGACGCGCTTCCGTGAACTTGGAGTGCTTGATGGAAACCATCGCGCGTTCGTAGAGCACCTTGTCGGGCTCGGCCGACTCCGCCGTGTCCCCTTTTTTCTTTTGGGCGGACTGCGGCTTCACCTTCGTGATCTTGGGCTTCTTCTGTGCGTAGGCGCCGGCAGAGAGAGTGCCGGTGAGCGACAGAGCCAGAGCGGCCATCACGAGGCGGCGATTTTTCATGAGTGCTCGAAACATTGCACGTTTTCTCAAACCCGCTGGCTCAAGGCCTCGGCCGCGAGTTTGCGCATCTGTCGCGCCGCCGCTGCCGGATCGGGCGTGTGGAAGATCGAGGTACCTGCGACGAACGTGTTTACTCCGGCCTGGGCCAACTCCGCTGCGTTTCCGGCATCGACGCCCCCGTCGACTTCGATCCGGAAGCCGCCATTATAGCGTGCGCGCAACTGATTCAGTTGCCGGATTTTTTCGATGGCCCCGGGGATGAATTTTTGCCCTCCAAAGCCCGGATTCACGGACATCACGAGCACCGTATCCAACTTGTCGAGCACCTCGGCGAGCGTTGCGACCGGCGTCGCAGGGTTGATGGCGGCGCCCGCTTCCGCCCCGAGCTCCCGGATCATCGACAGGGCGCGGTCCAGATGCACCGTCGCCTCCTGGTGGATCAGAACCCGGGCGGAACCCGCGCGGATGAACTCTTCGATGTAGTCTTCGGGACGTTCGATCATGAGATGCACGTCCAGCGGCAGCCGGGTTGCCTTGCGCAGCGACGCGACAACCGGGATTCCGATGGAGATGTTGGGCACGAAATGGCCGTCCATGACGTCCACGTGAATCACATCCGCGCCGCCCTGCTCGACGGCGCGAATCTCCTCGCCCAGCCGGGAGAAGTCCGCGGCGAGAATGGATGGCGCGATCTCGATTCTTGCGTATGCCATGTCGGTCTGGTGGATTCTAGCACAGCCGGGAACGCGGAAAATGGCGCCAGGGGCTACTCGGCGATCTGTAATTCGATCGTGGTGCTGGCGTCCACGCGCTGGCCGCGCGGGGGCGTCTGCCCGGCCACGGTGCCCGAGGATAAGCCGGAAACCGGCGCGGGTGTGAGCTTCGAAACCTTCAGTCCGGCGGCGCCCAATCGCGCTTGCGCCTCGCCGGCCGGAAGACCGGCAAGCTCCGGCATCACGAATGCCGAAGGCCGCGGCCCCAGCGCGACGAGAAGGTTCACGTGAGGGCTCGTGATGTCCGTTGTACCGGGCGCGGGATCCTGCTGGGCGACGGTGTCCGGCACGCTGCCGGGAAGGTACACGCTTGACACCTCGCCCAACTGCATCGCGCCACGCAGGAGTTCGACCTGCGCCGCCCGCACGCTTCGGTTATTGAGCTGGGGGATCGTCGCCTTTTGAGGGCCAAGGCTGAGTACCACGTGCGCGTATTGACCCGTCTTCACGCGCATGTTGGGAGGCGGGCTTTGGCGCACGACGGTGTCCACGGGAAGGCTGCTGTAGATCCGGTCTTCGACCTTCATTCCCACGCGGCGCCCTTGCAGAATTTGCTGCGCCTGAACGGCGCTCTTGCCCACGACATCGGGAATCGCCACTTCGCGGCCCTGAATCGCGAAACGCATCGCCGTCAGAGCGCTCAGAAAGGCGACCGAGGAAAGGATGAACAGTAGGAGAGCCATCCGGAAGATCCACTCCAGGCGTTCCCGCAGCGTCATGCGCTCATCCCTCCCACAACGAGCCTAGCACGACTCGCCGAACGCGAACGGCCGGCGCGACTAAAAACTAAAGCGTGCGGCGATCTGAATGATGCGCGGACCGAAAGTGTTTGTGATCCGGCCAAAATTGGTGGTGTCGAGGATTTGAGTGGACGGGTTTGTGAACTCCGCGTGGTTGAGCATGTTGAAGAAATCCCCGCGAATTTCCACTTTCAACCTTTCGGTGATTGCCGTCGTTTTGGACAGGGAAAGATCCATATTCACGAGCCCCGGTCCGCGGAGCGAGTTTCTTCGGAACGTGCCGTAGGTGCGTAGCGAGGGGCAAAGCACCGCCTGCGCGTCTGACGGAAACGTGCCGGGGGGTTCCAACGCAAGCTCGCTGCAGTTTCCCACAACGTCGGGACTCTGATTATTCGTGAAATTAGTAGGATCAAACCAGAAGTTTCCGGCCGCCCTCGGGTTGAGCATGGCGATCGGACCGACTACGTTTGCGTTCACGGTAAGACCGTCGCCGGCCCCGCTCGGTCCTTCGTTGAATGAACCGGTGTCGCCGGGGATGTTGGCGAAGACGTTCAATGGGAAGCCTGTTCTCCAGGTGAAGATGGGGAAGAGGCTCCAGCCTTGCGTCAGTCGCTTGGGGGCTGACTTCCACGCTCGATCGAAGGGAAGGTCCCACCCGCCGCTGAACGTGATCCGATGGCGCACGTCCAGGTCGCTCGACGCGCGAAGGAGCGTGGGATCGTACGAGGGCACGAGCTGGCTCCTCTGGCGGAAGCCGGACCCGTTATCGATGTTGTGGGCGTACGTATAGCCGAGCGTGAAGTAAATGCTCCCGGCGGGAGTATTTCCCATCTGCTTCGTCACACTTGCCGTCAGCGAGTTATAACTCGCGTTCACAATGTTCCTGAATTCCTGGACGGCTCCGAAGCTGCACGTGGCGTCTGAAGACACGCCGGATGTGCTGTTGCCCGAGGAATCCACGCAGGAGCTGTTGCCAGCCGTGAGATTGAGAACATGATCCGTGGTTCCGAGGACGAACGGGTTTACGTCTTGCAGCGTTGTCAGCCCGTGCGAGCTGCTCCCCAGATAGTTCACTTCAAGAGCGAGTGTGGGCGCAAGTTCACGCTGCACGCTGAGGTTGTATTGATACGTATAGGGAGTTCTCAGGTGCGGATCGACGAAGAAAAGCTGCGATCCAAAAGGCAGCGACCCGGCCTGGTTGAAATAAGCAGATCCTGAAAGCTGCGGCACCGACGGGAACGTGTTCACGTTGCAGCTGGAACCGAACGGATCCGAGAAAAAGGTGATCACCTGGGTGGACTCATTGGAAGCAGTGCATGGGTTTCCGGTGAGGGATGTAGGAAAGAAAAAGTTTGCGAGACTGAAGAACGGCGGCTGGCCGTTAAACTGGAAATTGTCCTCGGCCTTGAGGATGTCGTAGAAGACACCGAATCCACCGCGAACGCTCGTCTTGCCGTGGCCGTCGGGATTCCAGGCGAATCCGATACGCGGCGCCCAGTCGTTGCGGTCCGGGAAATTGGCGCCGCTCGGAGCGCCCTTGTCCCCCGGGAAAACCAGACCGACAGGTGCGTTGGGAAACCTGGAGGACTGAGCGCCGGGAACGACGGAAAACGTGCGGCCCAGGGTATCCGACTTCGGGCTGTTGTACTCGTAACGGATTCCCAGGGTTAGTGTGAAGCGATTGGTTGCACGCCATTCGTCCTCGAAGAACGCGGATGTGGACTTGGAGCGAATGTTCGAAGGAGCGGCCGAGGCCTGCACGAAATCGCTCGCCGCGCCGAGGAGGAAGTCGGCAAATCCGTTGCCCGAGATGGTGCCGTCGAAGTCGTACAGACCGTTGGTGATGAAGTCGAAAATCTGGTTGTTCTGGTACCCGGAGACGCCAACGCCCATCTTCCAATTGTGCTTTCGGTGAATCCACGTAAACGTGTCGGACAGGCCAAAGGTGTTGTTCACGAGAGTCGAAGGACCGCCGAACGTATAGCCGATCGTCGTTGACTCGCCGTTTACGCCGACCAGCGGCGGACCGGTGGGATTGTCGGGCGTCAGATTCACGAAGCCCAGCGACTTAGCGGTGTTCTGCTGATTCGGTCCTTGCGGACTGCCCTGAACCTCGAAGTATCGCTGTGTGCTGAATCGAAGCTCGTTGAGCATGTCGGGTGAGAAGGTGCGCGTGTAGGCCACGTTTGCGAAATACGTGTTGACCTTGGTCGTGACGGAAAAGCCGGGCACGTCCGCCCATGGCAGGATGTCCGACAGGGTACCAAAGGGGACGAGGGTCGGATTGCGCTGACCTCCAAGCGTCGCTGTAAGCTGATCCTTGGGCGTGATCTGGAAGTCGAACCGCATCGTCAGTTCGTTGCGATTGTCCGTCGCGGAACTCTTCGGCGTCAGAACTCCGGTGGGCGAGACCGGCATAAGCCCCTTAGTGATGTAACTTACGGAGACTGGATTGAGCGCCTGCGGGTTCAGAAAGCCAGCCGGCTTGCTCGAGTCCTGAAAAAACGGGTTCGCCGCCAGGAACGAGACGACTGCTGGATCGGATGAGAAATCGCAGCCCTGCGCCGGGTTGGAAATGCAGGCCGTCTGCGCAGTAGTGAGCACGGACACCTGCGAGCCGACAGGCGTCGCGAGATCCGATAGCTTCTGGCCCTGATAGCCAACGAAGAAGAAAAAGCGATCTTTCCCGCTGATCAGGTGCGGAATTGTGATCGGTCCGCCAAGGCTGCCGCCGTATTGATTGCGTCGAAGCGTATCCCGCGGTAGCCCGTTGATCTTGTTGAAGAAAGAGTTCGAATTCAGGTCGCCGTTGCGGAGATAGTCGTACGCGCTGCCATGCCACTGGTTGGTGCCGGACTTGGTGACCTCGCTGATGATTCCGCCGCCGTTGCGGCCGTATTCCGCCGAGTAATTGCTCTCCAAAATCCGGAACTCGGCGATCGTGTCGGGGTTGGGATTGAACACCACGCCGTTATTGAGGAGATTGTTGTTCAGGCTGCCGTCGAGCAAGAACGTCACCGAGTCGGTGCGGCCGCCCGAGATGCTGAAGGTTCCCGCGCCCGTGTTGTCGGGATTTGATTCCGTGACGCCGGGCTGTAGCTTGGCCAGATCGAGCACGTTGCGCCCGTTCAACGGCGCTTGCTGAATCGCCGCGCCAACCACAGTGCCGCCCACCGTGGGATTCACGGTTTCCACTTGCGGAGTCTTCGCTTCTACCGTGACCGTCTCGCTCGTTGCTCCGAGGGTCAAGGTCATGTCGATTCGCAGGGACTGATTGATCTGCAGTTCTTGCTCGCTCATGACGATTTTATTGAAGCCCTCACGCTCGGCTTCCACGCGATAGCGCCCGATGGGGAGATTGAGCACTTCGAAGGTTCCGTCGCCTCGCGTGACGGTGGTGCTGCTGATGAGCGTGGCGGCATTCGTGACCGTCACTTTGGCGTCCGGTACTACCGCGCCTTGTTGGTCGTATACGGTGCCGATTACCCGGCCCGTCGCCGCCTGGCCTTGTGCTGACTTACTGGAAAGAAGGAAAAATCCGAAAACACATACGGCCACGAAAACCAGGAGAGTTCTTTGCATCGACGCACCCCCAGGACCCAGTGAAACAGCGCGACAGCTTCGCCCGGCATTCGGAGTTGGATCGGTGGCTCCGAATTACGGGAGCATCTTCTCATACAATTATCCAACGAATACCCAACGAATCGCAACGTACTGGAACCGCCAATTTGGCATTCTCCAGGTCGCTAGATCCCCTGGAGTATCGCGGCGAAAAATCCGTCCGTATGCTGAATGGGGGGCGACGTTCGGAAATAGCCGTCGTTTGCGAATAACGATTCCACATTCACCGCTGGCGCCAGATGCGGCTGAAGGGCCTGCGCGAGTTCGCTCGCCGGAGCGCGGCGAATTCCCGCCGCACTCTCCAACACCTCCGCCACGACCTCTTCGTTTTCCTCGGGCTCGAACGAGCAGGTGGAATAGACGATCCTGCCGCCCGGCGCAAGCTGCGCGATGGCCGTTTGCAGCAAGCCGCGCTGAAGTTGATGGAAATCGGCGAGCTGTTCCGCGCGAAGCCGCCAGCGAATCTCGGGATGGCGCGCGAGAGTGCCCGTGCCGGAGCAAGGCGCATCGACGAGAATCCGGTCGAATTGATTGCGAAAAGGGAGCGGCTGCGCCGCGTCGAGCACGACGAGATGCACGCTCGGCAGACCGAGCCGCTTGAACTGCGCCTGCATGGCGCGGACGCGATGGAAATGTCGATCCGCGGCGATCACGACGCCTGTGCTTCCGGCCGCGCGGACGAGCGTCGGCGTCTTCCCTCCGGGCGCAGCGCAAAGATCGAGGACGCGATCTCCTTCGCAAACGCCGAGCAACAGCGGCACCGCCTGCGACGCTTCGTCCTGAATCGAAATCCTCCCGCCGCGGAACGCCTGCGTGCGCGCGACGCTTCCGCCGCTCGCGAAGAGCGCGGTCTTGAGCAGAACTCCCGATTCGACCTTCAGGCCGGCTTTCTCAAGTTCAGCGACGATCTCATCGCGACGATCCGCGTCATTCAGAGCGCAGCTCAGCCGGGGCGTTTGATTGTTGGCTTCGAGCAGAGCAATCGTTTGCGCCTCGCCCAGGCGCGCAAGCCATCGCTCGACCATCCACGCAGGGTGCGAATGCAGGATTCCGAGCCGTTCGGCCGGGTCGATTTCCAGCGGGAGAAGCCTTTCCGCAGGCGAACTCGCTTCGTCGGCGATCCGGCGCAGGACGGCGTTGACGAGCGCGGCCGCCGAGGCTTTTCGCGCTCGTTTTACGATCTCGACCGATTCGTGCACGGCCGCGCGCGGCGGAATCTTCTTCAGGAATCGAAGCTGGTAAGCCCCCATGCGCAACGCAAGAGTCACGGGAAGGTCGAGTCGCTCGACCGGTTTTTTCAGGTGCCGCTCCAGGAGGAAATCCAGGAGGCGCCGCCAGCGAAGGACGCCCATCGTGAGCTCGGTCGCAAGCGCCGCATCCGCGGTTTTGACGTTTGCGCCGAGTTCGCCGTGCAGCAGGTCGCTCGCGTACGCGCCTTCGGCTTCGACGCGCCGCAAAACCTCGAACGCGATTTGTCTTGAGATGGAAACGGCCATGGCGCGACTCTACCTGCCGAAACGCTCGCCCGGCACGATGCGCGCCCCGTTCATGAACTCGCCGTCAGTGACGCGGTTACGGCCTTCGAGTTGAACCTGTTCAACTCGCAAGACGGTGCCGCCGCCGCAGATCACTAGCAGCCCGTCTTCTTGGGTCGGCAGCACCATGCCGGGTGTGCCGCCCGCCGAGATTGGCTTGAGCGGCTTGCCCCAAATCTGACAGTTTTTCCCGCGAAAGGTCGTAAACGCTCCGGGCCAGGGATTGAATCCACGGATGCGGTTGTAGATCGCGTTCGCGTCGAGCGACCAGTTGATGCGCCCGTCTTCTTTTTTGAGTGGGGGAGCGAAGGAAGCCTGCGAATTGTCCTGCGGGAAGGGCGTGATTTCTCCGCGATCGAGCTTGCGCAGCGTTTCAACGATCAGCGGCGCGCCTGCGTCTGCCAGGCGGGATGCGAGCGCGGGCGCCGTCTCATCGGGCGCGATGTCGGTTTCGTATTTCAGCAGCATGGGGCCGGTATCGAGCCCCGCGTCGATGCGCATCGTGGTGAGGCCCGTGCGCTTTTCGCCATTGGCGATGGCCCAGTTGATTGGGGCCGCGCCGCGATACTTCGGCAGAAGCGAGGCGTGGAGGTTAATCCAGCCGAGCCGCGGAATCTCAAGCAAACGCGGCGGAACAATCTGTCCGTAGGCGATGATGGCGACCGCATCCGGGGCGAGGCGCTTGAAATACTCGAACGCTGCCTCCGATCGGATCTTTTCCGGCTGATAGACGTCAATTCCTGCCGCGACGGCGGCGGACTTCACCGGCGACTCCGCGGTTTCCTGGCCGCGGCCGCGCGGGCGGTCCGGTTGCGTGACGACTCCAGCGACCTGGAAATCCGGCTGCGCGATCAGCTGCCGCAGCGCGGGAACGGCAAAAGCAGGCGTGCCGCAGAAGACGATTCGCAGCGGCACGATCGGCCTACCACTCGCCGGCTTTTTTCAGCTTGCGAATTTTCCGCTTGATCATGTCCCGCTTGAGCATGCTGAGGTGCGTGATGAAGAGGATTCCATTGAGGTGATCGATCTCGTGGCAGAAAGCGCGGGCCAGCAATTTTTCGCCGCGCATCTCGTATTCCTTGCCCGAGGCATCCTGTGCGCGGACGGTGACGAACTGCGGCCGCGCCACGTGCCCGCGGAAGCCGGGGATCGAAAGGCATCCCTCCTCTTCGCGCTGCTCTCCCTCGGCGTGAATGATTTCGGGATTCGCGCAGACGATCCTGGCTTCCGGAGTTTTCCCGTTGCTCACGTCGATGACCGCGAGCCGCACGCTGATTCCGATCTGCGGCGCCGCGAGTCCCACGCCATTCGCCGCGTACATCGACTCGAACATGTCGGCGACCAGCGTTTGCAATTCGGCGCCGAATTTGTCCACCGGCTTTCCGAGAGTCTCGAGCACCGGGTCGCCGTATTTTACGATCGGATGAATCATCGTGCCTGTACTCCGGGAGAATCCTAGAAATTATCCAATTGCTGCTGGTATCCGTCGAAATTCTTCCGCGTCTCGCCCAGCGAGTCGCCGCCGAATTTCTCCAGCAGCGCCCCGGCTAGCGTGAGCGCCACCATGGCCTCGCCCGCGACGCCTCCTGCTGGCACGACGCACACATCCGAGCGCTCGTAGGCTGCCTTGACCGTTTCCTTGGTGTTCAGGTCAGCCGTGAGCAGGGCGCGGCGAAGCGTCGAGATCGGCTTCAAGTATCCCCGCACCACGACGTCCTGCCCGTTTGTGATTCCGCCCTCGAGTCCCCCGGCGCGATTCGACGAGCGATCGAAGCGTTTTCGAGACGCGTCATACCGGATTTCGTCCTGCACTTCCGAGCCGTAGCTTCCCGCATTCGCCACACCGGCGCCGATCTCGACGGCTTTCACGGCCTGGATCGACATCACGGCGCGCGCGAGTGTTGCGTCCAGCTTCTCATCCCACTGGGCATGACTTCCGAGGCCGGGCGGAATTCCGCGTGCGACAACCTCGAAAATTCCGCCGACGGAATCGCCGGCGCGCAGAACGTAGTCCACCTCGGCGACCATCCGCCCTTCCACGTCGCGATCGACGCAGCGCAGGGGCGATTCGAGATTTTCGCAGATTGCCGTGATTTCTTCCCAGGTCACCGCGCGCTCGACCCGCGCATGGCCCACGGCGATCGTATGGCTCAGGACCGTAGCTCCGAACTCGCGCAGCAGAAGCTTGGCAAGCGCGCCCGCCGCCACACGGGCCGCCGTCTCGCGCGCCGACGCGCGTTCGAGGACGTACCGCGCATCGTGAAAATTGAACTTCTGTGCGCCCGCGAGATCTGCGTGCCCGGGGCGCGGCGCCGTCAGGCGGCGCTGCGCGTCTTCGGCTCCTTCGGAGTCTTCGACCGGCAGCGCGTGCTCCCAGTTTTTCCAGTCGCGATTCTCGAGGCGCAGCGCGATGGGGGCGCCGATGGTCTTCCCGTGGCGCACCCCGGCGAGGATGTCGGCCTGATCTTTTTCGATTCGCTGGCGCCCGCCTCGGCCGTATCCCAATTGCCGGCGGTGCAGCTCGCGCCCGATGAAATCAAGGTCCACGGGGACGCCGGCGGGCAGGCCGGAAATCCAGGCGATGAGGGCCTGGCCGTGAGACTCTCCGGCAGTGACGAATCGCAGCATCTTCGGTAGCGTCTTTCCTTAGGGAGTAGACCAAAGATTCTACCGGACGCGCAGTTGCCCGTAAAGGCCGCGCGGCTGGCGGCCCGCACATTCACGGCGGTTCGCTGCGCCCGGTTGTTTGCTTGACGCGCTGCGCAGCGGACGTTACGCTCTCGAAGACGCGGCCGAAACCCCACAGCCGCTTCGCATACGATGCCCGAACCCACTGAGACTACGTCACTCTCAACGCTCATCGGGGACGCGCTCAAGCGGCAGGTCTTTGCCGTCCAAGATTACTCATTGATGTCCCTCCAGGGGCTCGTGAATGTCTTCACACCGCCGCAGTACTGGGGAGACACGATCAACCAGATGAATCTGATCGGCGTCAACTCGCTTCCAATTGTTGCGCTCGCATCGCTGTTCATCGGAGGCGTCCTCGTATTGCAGACTTCGTCGCAATTTCTGCGTTTCGGGGAGACGGCATTGACGGGAGACGTTGTTTCGCTTGCGCTCGTCCGCGAGCTCGGCCCGTTGATCACCGCGCTGCTGGTGGCGGGACGCAACGCGAGTGGAATTGCTTCGGAGCTTGGGTCGATGGTTGTGACCGAACAGGTGGACGCGATGCGCGCGCTCGGTACCGACCCGCTCCGAAAGCTCGTCACGCCTCGCATCATTGCCATGGTGACGATGCTCCCTCTGCTCGTGGCCGTCTCGGACCTGGTGGGCCTGTTCGGAGGATTCATCGTCGCCTCGTTTTCCTTGCGACTCGGGGCCGTGCAGTTCTGGACGCGTGCGATTGACGCGCTCGAGTTCGGCGACCTTGTTCAAGGCCTCACGAAGCCGCTCATTTTCGCGCTTATCATCGCAACGGTCGGGTGCTACCAGGGACTGCGCGTGAAGGGCGGCACGCAGGGCGTCGGCCGGGCGACGACCTCGGCCGTTGTCGTTTCCTCCATACTCGTTCTTGTGGCGGATTTCTTCCTTGCCAAGCTGCTGCTGTATATGTTCCGCAAGTAGCGAGCCGCGCCCGGACAAAGCAAGCCGTGGCTGCGAAACGCGCGCGTTTCCATCTATAATCGCGGCATGATGCGCCCGACCCACTCGGCCCCCACCGAGCAGATGACCACGATCGTCCCGGGCGAACCCCTCATCACGTTCAAAGACGTCCGCGTCGGTTTCGACGAGGGCGATGTCCTGCGCGGGATTTCTTTCGAAGTATGGCCGGGCGAGACGAAAGTGCTGCTCGGCGAGAGCGGCTCCGGGAAATCGGTCCTCATGAAAATGGCGGCCGGACTGATGCGCCCCGACGCGGGGCACATCTGGGTGATGGGCCAGGACCTCTCCGAGCTGCCCGAGCGGGAACTGCTCGACTTCCGGCGCCACATCGGCTTCGTGTTCCAGGAAGGCGCGCTTTTTGATTCTCTAACGGTTGAGGAAAACGTCGCGTTTCGCCTGGTGGAAGAAAACATGGACGACGCGGAGATCGAAACTCGCGTGCGAGAAGTGCTGCGGTTTGTCGAGATGGAGGAGGCCATCGAGAAGTTTCCGGCGGAGCTCTCCGGTGGCATGCGGAGACGCGTCTCGATCGCGCGCGCGCTGGCCAGCCGCCCGGCGCTCATCTTTTACGACTCGCCCACCGCAGGGCTTGACCCCGTGACGTCGCAGACAATCATCACCTTGATCCTCCGCCGTCGCGACCTGCAAGGAGTGACTTCTCTCCTCGCCACGCATCGCGTTCAAGATGCGTTCGGCCTCGCGAATTTCCGGCTGGATGAGGCGAGTGGCCGAGTGGTTCCTCTTGGCGCCGATGAACGAGCCAGTGTGCCACCTACGAACGTTCTGGTCCTGCGCGAAGGGAAGGTCTATTTTGAAGGCACGACCGAAGACGTGCTGCATTCGTCCGATACGTATTTGAAGGAGTTTCTTGTTTCCGCAGAGTAACGGAAATCGCGGAGGAGGAGCGCAATGGCGCAACGAAGGCAACTGAAGTGGGCGGAACTCCGGGTGGGTCTGTTCGTGCTCGCGGGGCTGGCGCTGATCGCGGTCGGGGTCTTCTATGTCACCGGCGCCCGATTCCTGGGTCCGAAATACCGGCTATACACGTATTTGCCCGAGGTTGAGGGGTTGGGGAGTGGAGCGCCGGTGGAGCTGGACGGGGTGCAGGTCGGCAACGTCCAGTCGATCGGGCTCACGCCGCACGCGCCCGACCGGTTGCACAACATCACGCTCGTCCTGCGGATCGACAAAAAGTTTCAAGACCAGATCCGGACCGATTCCGATGCGAGGCTCGTCACCCAAGGCTTGCTCGGCGACCGGTACGTGACGATCAAGCGCGGCTTGACCGGCGCGGTGATCCCGCCCAACGGCACGGTTCCGGGAGCGGAGGAAGCGGCGATGAAGCAAGTGGTCGAGCGCGGCGCCGACCTGATGCAAAACCTGGGCGTTCTGACCGACGACATCCGGGACGTCATCACGCAGGTCCAGAAAGGCAAGGGGACGATCGGCAGGCTCATGAACGACGCTACCCTGTACAACCACCTCAACGACGCGGCCACAAAACTGGATGCGATGACATCGTCCATCCAGGAAGGGCAGGGAACGGTCGGGAAGCTGGTGACATCGGATGACCTGTACAAGAAGGTGGACTCGGCAGCCGGAAGCGCGGAAAACGTCCTAGCAGCCGTGCGCGACCAGAAGGGCACGATGGGAAAGCTGATTTACGATCCGAGCGTGTACGAGAACGTGAAAGGATTCGCCGAGAAGGGCAATGCGCTGATGGCAGACGTGCGCGAAGGGAAGGGCACGCTCGGAAAGCTCGCCACGGACGACACTCTCTACACCAATATGCGCGACATGTCGGCGAGTGTCCGCGACGCCACCGCGAAGCTGGATTCCAACCAGGGCACGATGGGAAAGTTCTTCACCGATCCGGCCTTCTACGACAACATGACGGGGCTTTCGGGCGACCTCCGGCTGCTGATCAACGACTTCCGGCAGAACCCGAAGAAGTTCCTGCACATCAAGATCGGCTTGTTTTAGTGGATGGCCACAGAGACATAGGGGCGCAAAGAGAAGCAAGTTTTAGGAGAACATCAGCGCGAGTGCTGTCGCGTATCTTTTAGTATTCTACTTTGTAGTTTTCGCATCGGTTCCGGTTCTCTCTGTGACTTAGTGTCTCGGTGGCTATTCGTTTTCGGCGATCGAGAATTCGATGGCGATTTCGCGGATGCGGCGCAGGTCGAGTTTGCCGGTGCCGAGGTGGGGCAGCTCCTCGACAAAGAAGAACTGGTTCGGGCGCGGCGTCCACAAGTTCGGGAGGTCCGCCTGCGACAACCTCTCGATCACCGCTTTCAATTCTTCGGGCGCAAGAAGATGCAGGACGACGAGCCGCTCGCCCTTCTTCGGGTCAGGCACGCCCGTGACGACGAATTTCTGGTCCGTCACTCCCGCAATCTCGTGCAACTGCTCCTCGACCTTGATGTGCGGCACCATCTCGCCGCCGATCTTGCTGAACCGGCTGAGCCGGTCGGTAATCGTCAGGAAACCGTCTTCATCCTCGGCTGCGATATCGCCCGTGACGTACCAGCCGTCCTCGAGCACCTCCGCTGTCTTCTCGGGCTTCAGAAGGTAGCCGCGCATCACGTTGGGTCCGCGCACGAGCAGAAGGCCCGGCGTGCCGGTCGGAACCGCCTCGCGCGTATCGGGATCGACGATGCGCACGCTGATGCCCGGAAGCGGATGCCCGATCGAGCCGCGTTTCCCGCCGACCTGACGGAAACCGGGCGCGCGAAAGTCCCGCGTGTTCACGGCCACGGCGGGCGCGCATTCAGTCGCGCCATAGCCTTCGAGCGGACGTATGCCGAAGCGGTCCTCGAAGGCCAGCGCGAGGCGCTCCGGCAATTTTTCCGCGCCGACGAGCACGAACTTCAAGCTGCCGAAATCCTCGGGCGAGCAGCGCCGCATGTACGCTTGCAAGAACGTCGGCGTCGCCGTCAGAAACGTCAGCCGGTAATCGCGCACGAGTTCGCTCACGGCGGCTAGATCGAGCGGGCTCGGATGGTACACCGCGCCGACACCGAGCACTGCCGGCAGCCACAGCGTCACCGTGAAGCCGAAGGAATGGAAGAAGGGCAGGACTCCGAGCAGGCCGTCCGTCTTGTCGAACATGAAGGTCTGGCCCATCTGCTCGATGTTCGAAGCGATGTTGTAGTGGGTGAGCATCACGCCCTTCGGCTCGCCAGTGCTGCCGCTCGAGAAAATAATCGTGGCGAGATCGTCGAGCGATTTCGTTTTCCCGCCGCTCACCGCGCGCTCCAGCGCCCAACCCGGCAGAAACCACAACGCGAGCGCCATGATCCTCTCGCCGAGGCGGGGCCTCGCCGCGGCTTCTTCGAGCAGGATCGTCTTTCCGGGAACTTTCAGCGGAATTCGGTCGAGCAGCAACCTGGTTGTGATCACCGTCTCGATCTTGCACTGCTCCGCGCAGGAGGCCAGCGACTCGTCCGAGGCAGTGTAGTTCAGATTCACCGCCACTTTCCCCGACAGCGTCGCGGCAAAGTTCACAAGCACGCCCGGCACCGATGGCGGCAGCAGAATGCCGACCATTTCCTGTGCCGCCCACGCGCCGCGCAGCCTCCGCGCGAGAAAGATTGCGCTCAGCAGCGCGCTGCCCCACTTCATCCGCGGGCGCCGCTTGTCTCCCATGGCGAAGCGGTACGGATGCCGGTGCGCCGTGCGAACGAACGACTGGTGAAGCGTGCGCAAACGGCTCTTGCGATGGCGGTAGGCCTCGGTTTGCAGCTCCCGCACCGCCCGGCGAACTTCCTGCGGCGAAGCCGTCGGCGGCATCGGCTTGCCAAAGCTCACCGTCACGGGGTACGGAATCGAGCGCGGCATTTTCCACACGAAGCGCCCGCGCTCGAAGCTGAAGATGCTGCCCCACACGCCGTCAAGGTTCACTGGAACGATCGGCGCGTCCACTCCTTTCATGATCCTTTCGAAGCCGCGCCGGAACGGTAGCATCTGGCCGATGCGCGTGATCTGGCCCTCGGCAAAGATGCAGACTACCTCGCCGGAGCGGATGGCCTCGCTCGCTGCACGCAGCGAGTGCAGCGTCTCGCGCGGGCGCTGTTCGGACGAGATTGGAATCGCGCGAATGATTTTCGCGAACGGCTTCACGTACGGGAGGTCGTAGATGCCTTTGTAGATCAGGAAGCGGACCGGCCGGTCGGTGGAAGCGATCAGCAGAAGTCCATCGACGAACGACATGTGATTCGCCACGAAGAGCGCGCCGCCCGTCGCAGGAATGTTCTCGCGGCCTTCGACGCGGATTCGATAGATCGAATGCGTCGCCGCCCAGAGCACGAACCGCACAAGCGAATCCGGCAGCAGGTAGATCGAATATACCGTCGTGACAAGGGTCAGGACGGCGCCATCCAGGAACATCGCACCGGGCGTTTGGTGCAGCACGTTTGAGGACAGGTAGTAAGCGCCGGATGCGGCGAAGATTCCGATGAACGAAAGCAAATTCGCCGCCGCGATTACGCCGCCCTTTTGCTCTGGTTTTGGACGATGCTGGATCAGAGCGCCGAGCGGCACTGCAAACAGTCCGCCGAAGAATCCGAGCAGCGCGAGGTGCACGCCCACTGTCCACAGGGAGTGGCCGGGACTGTAGAGCAGGGCGCTGAAAACCGTCATGCCCACCGCGCCGAGCGGTATGAGCCCGTACTCGATTTTTCCGCCGGAAAGATATCCCGCCGCGATGCTGCCCAACCCTATTCCGATTGCCAGAGCAGCTTGGAGATAGGTGGTGTGCCGGTCGTCGATGTGAAGCACGTCGTGGCCGTAGATAATGCTCACCAGTTGCAGCAGCGCGGCGAGAAAGAAGAGATACGTGTTGCCAAGGACGGCCCATCCGAGCACGCGGTCCCCGCGAACGATCTTCATCTGCTCGAAGAAATCGCCGAAGGGATTCTTCCGGTAGCGCTTCGCCGGATTGGCTGAAGGCACGCGCGAAATTCCGAGACTCGAACCGAGACCCACGAACGTACAGGCCAGCAGCAGAAAACCGGCAATCACCTCGCGGCCCGCATACTGCTGCGCCAGAAATCCGGCTGCCATTACCCCCACGATACTCGCGGCAAAGGTCCCGAACTCGATGATCCCGTTGCCCCAGGAAAGTCTGGCTTCCGGCAGCAGTTCGGGCAGCAAGCCGTACTTGGACGGGCCGAAGAGCGCGCCTTCCGCGCTGATCAGAAAGACTCCTGCGCACTCCATCGGCAGGTTCCGCAGTGCAAGTGCAGCGATGAAGAATGCCATCACGGCGATTTCGAGCAGCTTTGTGCCGATGGTCACGCTGCGCTTGCTGTATCGGTCGGCGAAGTAGCCGCCGGTCATCGAGAAGAGGATGAAGGGCAGTGCGAAGAGCGCACCCACGATTGGGACGAGCGTGTCCCGCCGCGCCTGCGGCAGATTCATGCCGATCACGATGTAGGTGACGAGGAATTTCAGGCCGTTGTCGTTGAACCCGGTTTGAAACTGCGTGACGATCAGGCTCCAGAAACCGCGGCGCCAGCCAGGCTTGCTTGCCGCGTCGTTGATCGCAAGTTCGGTCATGGCTGAGCGCGTTTCGGAGGCAGACGTGAACCCGAATCTAGTGCTGAGTGTATCGCAAGCCGGCCGTCAAAGCGTGGGCTAGGCGAGGACGCGAAGAGAAGGTTTTGCCGGCGCTGCCGCAACCGTCACCGAGGCGGGCAGCGGAGTCTCGCGCTTGTGGTACTTCGTCGCGATGTAATCGTTCACGAGCGCCTGAAACGCGGCGGAAAGCTCGTCGTAGGTGCCTTCGAGCGTGGTGAACTTCTGGCCGTCGATGTAAACGGGGCAGCGCGGCGCTTCGCCGGTGCCCGGCAGGCTGATCCCGATGTTCGAAGCCTTCGATTCGCCGGGGCCGTTGACGATGCACCCCATCACCGCAAGCTTCAGCTCTTCGACGCCTTCGTAGTGCCGCTTCCATTCGGGCATCTTGTCGCGGATGTAATCCTGGATGCTTTCGGCGAGCTCTTGAAACGTCGAGCTGGTAGTGCGGCCGCAGCCGGGGCAGGCCGTCACGCTCGGCGCGAACGTGCGCAGGCCAAGCGATTGCAGCAGCTCGCACGCCGCATAGACTTCCTCGCGGCGGTCGCCGCCCGGACGCGGCGTAAGCGAAACGCGAATCGTATCGCCGATGCCCTCGCCCAGCAGGATGCCCATCGACGCCGAGGACCACACAAGCCCCTTCGCGCCCATGCCCGCTTCGGTCAAGCCCAGATGCAGCGGCTGGTCGGTCTTCTTCGCGAGGTCGCGATAGATTTCGAGCAGGTCGCGCGGGCGCGAAACTTTGCAGGAGATGATGATCTGGTCCTTGCGCAGTCCGCATTCGAGCGCAAGTTCGGTGGATTCAAGCGCGGATAGCACCATGCACTCGTTGACGATCTCTTCGGACGTCTTGCCGAGGTCCTTGTCCGTGTTCTCCTGCATCCTGCGCATGACGAGCTCTTGATTGAGCGAGCCGCCGTTCACGCCGATGCGCACGGGCCTGCCGTTGTCGCGCGCCACCTTGCAGATCGTGGAAAACTGTTCATCGCGCCGCTGGCCGTGGCCCACGTTGCCGGGATTGATGCGATATTTGTCGAGATCGCGCGCGCAATCGGGGTACTTCGTCAGCAGGACGTGGCCGTTGTAATGAAAGTCCCCGATTACCGGGACGTCGCAGCCCGCATCGAGCAGGCGCTTCTTGATTTCCGGCACGGCCGCGGCCGCTTCCGGCACATTGACTGTGACGCGGACAAGCTCCGAGCCCGCCTGCGCGAGTTCGAGGCACTGCTGCGTGGTCGAGGCAACATCGGCCGTATCCGTGTTGGTCATCGACTGCACCACCACGGGCGCGCCGCCGCCCACCTGAATCTTGCCCACTTTCACGCCGACCGTCTTGTGCCGTGGCTGCGACATTGCAACCTCATTGTAGCGAATCAGCGCGTTCGGGCGCTAGTCGCGAGACGTGCCAGGTGTCTTTCGGAATTCAGATGAGCCAATCTCATCAAGACGAACCAGTAGCCTAAGGAATTACATCCGAAAGAGCGACTTGGGAAACTAGAATTCTACGCGATGGACGACGTTCGAAGTCTTGCCATTTCTGACGGGCGGCACGATGGTGGCCATCTTGCGGATCATGGCGAGGACGAGCCTCTTGTCGTCATCCGACAGGCTGGCGGAATATTTCTTGATTTCCGCGAGGAAGCGAATTTCTTCTTCCGAAAGCTCGCCCAGCATTTTGCGCGTCTCGCGGTCCTGAGGCGTGTCTGTGCCGGGGAAAAAGTCCGCCAGGCTGATTTCCATCGCTTCGGCGATTTTCGCAAGCGTCTCGAGCGACGGAACCGTGTGGCCGTTCTCAACGCGGGAGAGGTAGCAGCGCAAAAGCCCGGTGCGGCGTTCGATATCGCCTTGCGAGAGGCCGCGGTCGCTCCGGTAGGTCCGGATGACCTCGCCGATATTTACCTTGGGTTTTTCCTTGGGCATCGTATCGTTTCCTACAACAGGCGGTATCTTACGAGTTACCCTCGCGGACGTGCAAGAAGAATCTCGGGGTATGTTCCTGACAAGAACACCCGCCCGAAGCTAATTTGTGGAGTTGGACGCCGGCGCCGTGACGTCGTGTTCCGTCTTGAATTCGAGCAGCGTCTCGCTCGGGATGCGCACCTGATCGCCGTGCGTCATCACCTGCACGGCCGTGCCTGCCCCGGCACCCACCGCGCCTCCAATGACGGCGCCTTTGCCGCCCCCTGCAACGGCCCCGATGATGGTGCCGAGGACGGCTCCGCCACCGATGCGCTCCGCGCTCTGCGTGCCGCGACCCTTGCCCGCGACATCATAGGTGGTTGAGTCCACCGGCACGACGTTTCCGTTGATCCGGACTCCAGTCAGTTCGAGTGTCAATTGCGCGCTGCCGGAAATTTTCCCGGCTTCTTTTGCTTGTGCCAGCTTGCCGTATACATCGGCGCCCTTCGGCGCGACCACCGTGTTGCCAACGACGAGTCCGCTCTCCAGGCTTGCGTGAAATTTGTCGCCGATCCTGTTCTGGGAGGAATCCACGCTGTCGATCATGCGCACCAGCAGCGAAGTGCCCGCAGGAATCGTGACCACCTGCGTCGTGGGCGTGGTCTGTGGCGCCACGGAACTCGGCGCCATCGCGGCTGGAGCAGCCGGGGCAGCGGGCATCGCGCTTGTCGCAGGCGCCGCAACGCTCGATGCATCCGCCGAATCGCTGAAGCCGATGTTCAGCACGTCCCTGGTCGCGAACACCTGCTCTTTGCCATCCACCTGAAACCTGATATTCATCGGCGAACCGCCCAAAAACTTTCCCTGCACGATCTGGCCGGTTTTTAGCTCGAGCGTGTCGCCCAGTGCTACTCCAGTTAGCGCGGCCCCGGCGATTGTCGCTCCCGCGATCGTGAGCCCAAGAAGTCTCAGGATTCGTACTCTTGCAAGCATATTCATAGTCCCCCAGGTTCCTCGAAATGATCAAGATTGTGGAATAGAATTTCCAGTGTTCCGCCGCGGCTGGGGTACGGACGCTTCTCACTCATGATACCGCAAACCGCGCGTTTCAACAGCTATCGCGAACACACGTTTTTTGGGCGGTCGTCAGATTGGTGGGTTGAAGTGCTAATTCAAGAATCTAGAGGGCAGACTCTGGTACGGGATTCGAGTGCGGCCGCTTGTCTGCCTGTTTGCCCGCGCGCTTGTTCGTGTATAGGGCTTCGTCGGCACGCTTCATCAGCTCTTCGGCGGTTTCACCGGGCTTGTAGTCTGTCCACCCGCGCGAGAAGCGGCAGGGGATTCGTGTACCGTCATATTCAAGCTCGAGTCCTTCGAGGCGGCTGAGCACGTGCTTCACTTCGTCCGCGCGACATTCTGGGAGGAGCACCATGAACTCGTCGCCTCCAAGCCGCACGGCCAGATCCGAACCGCGGATCGCCTTCTGCAGGCGTTCGGAAAATCCCTTGAGGACCAAGTCGCCCGCCGGGTGGCCAAGTTTGTCGTTGATCTGCTTCAATCCGTCGAGATCGATCAGCAGCACGGTCAATGGCCGTTCATGGCGGACGGCTCGGCTGATCTCTTCCGCCAGGCGCTGTTCGCCGGAGCGCCGGTTGTAAAGCCCCGTCAATTGGTCCAATGCGGCCAGCTTATAGACTTCGTTCGTGAGGCTCTGAACTTTGGCGAGCGATTGGATCTGATCCGCCATCTGATTCCGCATGCGAATGATCATCGTCTGCTGATAGACGACGTAGACGCTGAATACCAGCACGATGCCAACGAGCGCCCGCACGGCTTGATTCAAATAGAATGAATAGGACTCCTGCTCGATGCTCAAGATAGCTGGGAACGAAAACGACGCTACGGCGATGGTCAGCAGAAGCAAAACAAGCACGGTCGAGGACCACAGCCACCATTGTCGCCGGTCCAGCCGCCGCATGTTTTCGCGGAACGCTTCTGGACGCACATTTATAGCGTCTTGAGAGGAATTCGTTTCGGCCATTTAAGCTGCCCGCAAGCTTTGCCTAGATACTCTTAGTACCCCCGTTCGCGGCTAAACTCTATAGGTATGTTCCGCAGAGGTTCCAATCTCGTTAGCTCCCTATTCGCGCCGAGACGTTAGAATTTGAGCAAGACCTGAAGCGCGAGCGTCGCCACACTCCGACCCCCACCACGGGGTCGGCGATACTACCTGATAACTTCTACGCCGTCTTCATTCTGCTTTGCCGTCTTAGCGGTTTCAGCCAGCACTGTGCCGTTTTGACTCACGCCCATAGTCTGCTTGGGACATAGAGGGCCTACTTCAAGCCCGAGGAGATTCAATGATGAAATGTGGAAAGTTGGGGGGCCTATTACTTACCGTACTTGCTGCCCTTGCAGTTTCTGCGACAAGTATTTCCGTTTGGAGTGGGGTGCAAGGTTTCGCGCTCCAAGGTGGTCATCCGCATCCGGGCGTGACGTTCGTAGCGCAGGGCGGACATCCGCATCCGGGCGTGACGTTTGTAGCGCAGGGCGGGCATCCGCACCCCGGCGTGACGTTCGTAGCGCAGGGCGGACATCCGCACCCCGGCGTGACGTTCGTAGCGCAGGGCGGGCATCCGCATCCGGGCGTAGCGTTTGCCTCCTGAGTCAGCCCATCCGCGCCTAACTGCGTCGTAAATATCATCCCGCTTAGGGACCCTCCCTAGGCGGTTAGTACTAGTGACAACGGGGGGGAGAAAGTTTAACTTTCTCCCCGTGTCCTCGCGGGCTTTTCTGCTAAGATTTACCGTTCTCTTACGAGGTGAGAATTGTTGCTGACTCTGGCGATATGGTGGGCGTGCATTGTGGCGGAAGCGCTGGTAGTGTTCCGGGCTTTCCCGGGCAATCTCCTGCGACGCTATCCCTTTTTCTACACGTATGCCACCAGCGTTCTGATTTGCGACGTTTTGCTATTCGCGATGTACGAGCTCAGCCCGGCATCGTATGCCACGTGGTGTTGGCGCGCTGAGTTTCTGAATATCCTCCTCGGATGCGGAATTATCCTGGAAATTTTCAAGCACGTTCTCTCTCCATACCCGGGCGCCGAGCGGATTGCGAGGTTCGCGGGCCTGACCCTGTTTGCGGCAATCTTCTGCTTTGGGGTTTTCTATCCCATGGTGCCGGGGGCTTTGAACGTCCAATTCGCGATCGGGCAACTCGAGCGATACGTTGCGCTGGAGAGAAATCTTCTGGTAGCTCAGGCCATCTTGTTCTTCGCAGTGTTAGCGATCATATCGTACTACCGGACCGTGATGGGTAAGAACGCCAAAGGCATGATCCTCGGCTACGGCATCTGGCTTGGTGCGAGCGTCATGACATTGGCGCTGCGGTTCTATATAGGCCGCCGATTCACCCATGCATGGAACGTGATTCAACCGCTCGCCTATTTTACGTCTCTCGTAATTTGGGCCGTGTCCTTGTGGTCGTATGAACCGAGTCCGGCGTTCGACGCCCCCGCGCCGCTCGAAATGGACCATGAGGCGGTGGTGGCGACGACGCGGAGCGCAATGGAAGCGATGCGCTCACACATTTCCAAGGTGGCAAGCGCGTGATCCAACTGATTCTAATTCTGGCCTTTGGAGCGCTGTGTCTCTCCTCGCTCTATTTCCTCGCGCGACGCACGCCGCGCGCCGAAGGTGGCTCCGGGCCATTGGTTGAGGCACGGCAGGCACTCCAGGCTCTGCGATCCGGCCTGCTGCCGCCTGAGCTGATCGCACGAATTTTTGCGCGGGCGGACCTGGAATACGTCCTTTCCGAGGTTCCGGAGAACGTTCGCCCGCTGTTCATGGAGGAGCGGAAGAAAATCGCTCTCTCGTGGGTGAATCAGGTCCGCCGGCAGATTCTATTACTCAGGCGTTTCTACCTTGGTTCCGCGCGGTCCTATGCTCGGCTGAGTTTCAGGACGGAAATCGCGCTCGCGTTGGATTTCGCGGCCCTGCTCTTTGCGTGCCGCGCTCTTCAAGTTGCTTTGTATGTTCGCGGGCCTTTTGCTGTCCCCGGGATGGTCGAAACGACGGCTGCCGTGGCGGCGAGGGTCTGCAAAGTATATGAGGAGTCGCTTGCTTTTCTCAGCCCGGCGCAGCTCGGAGCGCTGGCCGATCGTTCGGCCGGCGCGGCGCGACTATAAGGATCAATCGTGAATTCGATGCCAAGACGAATGGATGTGCAGCAGGCGGCTGAAGACCTGCGCCGGCGCACGCTTTCAGAAATTCCGCGTTCGCTCGACCGTTTGATCTATCTGGCGTCCATGCGGGATTACAACACGGGCCTCTATTACCACGATGGCCTAGCGTCCCGCTTCACCCAGGAAGTGGCCTGCGAGGCGCTGGCCGATTGCCATCGAGAGGCGTTCCGCGATCTCGTGGGAAGCCCGCTGCGGGGCTTGGTGTGCCAGATGGAAGGGTACATGGATTCGACGCACACGAGCCCTGGTGAATTCTTGACGGCGTGGAAGAAGTTGGAGCCCTACCGCGTGGCCGTTCCGGTGGAAACCGATCCGCTCTCTGCGGAATTCCTCTTTTCGAGCTTCAAGATCGCTTTGGCAATCTTGGAGGCCCGTCTCCGTCCTGCTCCTGCGGCACCAGACGCATAGCTATTCCCGTCACCTGCCCCACAATTTCCGCCTCCGAGGGATAGGCGAACTGCCGAATTGTGCAGCCTGAGAGCGGATGTGGAACCAGTGTGAGCTGGGATCCGCGCACCTCGCACCACGAGCAGGCGTAACCGTCCCGCAGTTCAATGAAGTAGATCGGCCGATCGAACTCGGTCCGCCACTCGGATGCCTGCATGCGGCTGGGGTGGTTGTCGATCTGAACGAAAGATCCGGGACGCAAAAGCGGAAACATCGTGTAATCGTCAACCCCTATATAGCCGTACTGGCAATGGCGCACATCGAGCTTTTGAATCAATGCAATAGGGATCTCCCCCCAGACCTCGACCATCCGCGATATCAGGCTCGTGGTTTCCAAGTTGAAGCTTTTGTCGAAACGCACCGGGAAAGTAATGGACTTTTCAGGGTCGGGCGATTCAAATGAGGTCAGGTGCGTGTTTTGCAGGGGCAATGCAAGCTGGTAGCGAGATGTAGCTCCCAAATCGATGCCAAATACGGCGAGAAGATCATTAAACTTAGTGCGGTAGATGACGCTCAGGCTGTAGAGCTTGTAGATACTCGGGATGGAGTTCTTGTTCTCGAGCTGGGTCAGCCAGGCATTCGAGATGTAAAACTCTTCGTTCTGGCGGTCTTCGGCGATGGTGCGGCTAAATTCCTCTACTTCTCGTGTGGTCACGCCGAGCCGATTTCGAAGTTCTCGGAGCTGCTCCCCTGGACGCATGGTTGGCCTTGTTGGGCTGTTTCAGATTGGAACTGCTCTCGATTGTCTGCAACAGAAAGTAGAGTAAAGCCTTCCGGCTCGCGAAGCAACCGGTTTGACACCGTCGTGTGCCCAACCGTCGCTCGCGAGAGCACTAGTACCCCGCGTAGCACGGATGACTCGTACTTACCGTTCTTTAGCGAGCGGATCTTCAGCGGCGAAGCCCCTGACACGCGAAAAGCGCTCGGAGAGAGGATGATATCGTTGTGGGATAGAAGGGACCGATTCTAGTACCAGGTTGCTTGCAATTGGAAGCAATCATGGGATGCCCCCCTAAAACATGGTCCGACAATTGGAAATTAAGATGTTTAGGCGAAAAACCTCAAATGGGGCACTCGGCAGCCGATTAACCCAGGTGCCGCGCGCCAAGCCGGATTCAGTCGAGCCGGTGGTCCGGGTCGTTTTAGGCCGAATCGGGTCCGTTTGGGCGTTGGTTACTCTTAGATAAACTTGGCGTTTGAGCCGTCAAGCTGCGCGGTTGTTCCTCGGGCGCCAGCCAGGCGGCGAACGGCGTTTCCGCTTTCGTACCACGCAAGATTGCGGGAGTGGTGCGGAGCGTGCGTTTGTGCGACGCTTGACTCAAGTGCAGGGGGGCGATCATGGTCGATCCGGCCGGCTCTCCAACCGATTCTGGCAAGCCATTCCGGGAGCGGCGTGCGGTTCCGCGCTTCAGCCTCATCGCTGCGGCCGAAATCATCGAGCCCGTCAGCGGCGTCCGCATTTCGGGGCGCGTCTCTGAAGTCAGCCGCAGAGGCTGTTACATCGACCTTCTCAACACGCTCCCAACGCAGACCTTGATTCAGGTCCGCATCATGCGCGATCTAGGAACGTTCGAGACGCCTGGCAAGATCATCTACACGCAGGAAGGCATGGGAATGGGTGTGGGCTTTTTTGACACGCTTCCCGATCAACTGAAAATCCTCGATTCTTGGATCGGTGAACTGAACGACTCGGAGGTTTAGTTTCACGCCTCCGCACTTCCGGCGAGATCGCCCGCCTCAGATTCCCATCAAAGAAAAGTTGCGCGGCGCCGCTATTGCGATGTCGTTACGAGTTCTTCCAATTTGGAGGGGGATCGCCAATCGGCCAAAATCCCGGAGATGGTTGCGTAAATTCGACGGCAACCTGCGACAAGCCCGCGTGGGGCGACCCGATATACGCGACTCTCCCTTCACGCTCATCCCAGTTCTTCGGGTTCATCATGACTAGCTTCTGCCGCAGCGCTACCTTCGTTGCCATCATCACAAGCGCACCATGAGCGCTCACCGTGATCGTGAAGGTCTCTTCTTGGAAGGGCCGTTGATCGGGAGATTCGCCGCAAACCACAACCGGCAAATCCAACAGCACGCGCTCGCTTCGTCTTCGTGCAGTTTGCACCACAATCACTCGCCCTCCCTTGTGGACGCTTTCCAGTATGGCCCAAACGCCGCGGCCCCTCCCCCCAAAACCTGCTGACGCAACAGGAGAGTAAATGCCCCCCCCCGCAAAGCCGTCTGTGAGCCGTTCTGCATGTCCCGGCAGTCCCAAGGCGGGTTGCGGAGCGCCCGACTTGACGATAGACTAGAACTGTGACAAGACAGATGTCCATGCGCGCGTCGAACAAATCGCGATTGAGAAGTGTCCATGCGTCGGAGCCTGCGGGTGCCGCGGACGGTCGCAGGCGCGGGATTGTCCGATGGATGCGGGCTCACCGCGCGCCGATCCGCGGCGACGAGCTAGCAAGGCGCTTCCGTGTGAGCCGGCAATGCTTGGTGCAGGATGTGGCAATCCTTCGAGCAAGCGGCGAGGAGATTGAGGCCACGCCGCGAGGTTATCGCCTGCCCAAAGTCCAGAACCCCGCACATCGCGCGATCCTTGCTTGCCGGCATGCGCCCGAGCGTACCGAAGAGGAACTCGACATTCTTGTCGATCACGGCGTGAAGATTCTCGATGTAATCGTCGAGCATCCCCTCTATGGCGAACTCCGCGGCTCGCTCATGATCGAGTCCCGGGCGGACGTGCAGGACTTTCTGAAACACGTGAAGACTTCACATGCGTCGCTCCTCTCTTCGCTCACTGGCGGAGTGCATCTGCACACCGTGGAAGCTTCACGGCCGGAATTGATTGCCCGCGCGAAAGCGAAGCTGCGCGCGCGGGGATTTCTCCTTAAGTAGCGGCGGGGCGCGGAGACTTGGGATGAGCGCGACACGGGAACAACGACTCGAGCAAGCCCTCTTTCGGGGCGGCGCGCTCACGTTCGCCAACGCGGCCTATCTCCAGGCCGTTTGCGCGCTGACGGAAACTCTCCTGCAATCTGATCTGGCATCGGGTGATTTGACTGCAAAGGCCCTTGGATTGAATGACCGAAATACCTCGGCGAGCGTCATCGCCCGCCAGGGAGGCGTGGCTGCGGGCCTGGAGGAATTCGCCTTATTGTTGCGCGGCCGCGGCGTCGATGTCGTGCTCGAGAAAAATGATGGCGACGTCGTGCGGCCCGGGGAGACGCTGCTTCAGGCCGAAGGCAAGGAATCCGAACTCCTCGGCCTCGAACGCGTGGGGCTCAATCTTCTCCAAAGAATGAGCGGAATCGCGACAACGGCGCGCTGCCTGCAAGAACGCGTGCGCCAGCGCAACTCTGCAACCCGGATTGTGGGGACGCGGAAGACGCCTTGGGGATTGCTCGATAAGCGCGCGCTGCACCTCGGAGGCGTTGGCACGCATCGATTGGGTCTCGGCGACGCGATCCTGATTAAGAACAATCATCTTGCGCGTCTGGCTGCCCGCGAAGAGGACGCCGTGCCGCTCGCGATCGAGAAAGCCTGGAAGTTTCGCGCAGAGTCCGAATTCATCGAAATCGAAGTACGCGGCGAGGCGGCAGCGCGCGCGGCGGCGCGAGCCTTTCGTCGCCTTCAGGAGGTGGCGTCCGAGCAATATCCTTGCCTGCTGATGCTCGACAATATGACGCCCGCAGAGATCGGCGCGATTCTCGAGATGCTCCACCGGGAGAATCTGTGGGATCACGCGCTGATCGAAGCCAGCGGCGGCATTTCGGAATCAAATGTTGAGGGGTACGCAGCATGCGGCGTGGACGCCGTCTCGATCGGCGCGCTCACGCATTCGGCTCGCGCACTCGATTTGTGTCAGAGGATTTCATAGCCCTATAGGCGAAAAGGGGAATCATCATGTCCAGCGCAGTCGCACAACTTGGCTTTGAGGCGCGTTACACGCTTCCCGTAATCGAAACCGTGGCGGACACGGCGGAAGAGATCCGGCGAAAGCAGGAGCGCGTCCGCGCGCTTTGCACTGAGCGCAATGCCGTCCTGCTCGCGCACCATTACCAGCGTCCGGAGGTCCAGGAGGTCGCTGACGCCGTGGCGGATTCGCTGAAGCTGTCGCAGGCCGCGGCGAAGACGAACGCCGACGTGATCGTTTTCTGCGGCGTGCACTTCATGGCGGAAACTGCCGCGATTCTGCTGCCGGACAAGACCGTTCTGCTGCCGGACTTGCGCGCGGGATGTTCGCTGGCCGCGTCGATCACGCCGGAAGAGCTCCTGGAGTGGAAAGCAAAGCTCCCCGACGCCGTGGTGGTCGCGTACATCAACACCTCTGCTGCGGTGAAGGCATTGAGCGACTATTGCTGCACGTCGGCGAACGCCGCAAAAGTGGTCCGAGCGATTCCCGCCGACCGCGCCATTCTGTTTCTTCCGGACAAGTTCCTCGCAGAAGTCGTCGCTCGGCAGACCGGCCGGAAAAACATCATCGCGTATCCCGGCTACTGTCACGTCCACAAGACGATCCGTCCCGAGCAGGTGGTCGAGATTCTCGCCGAACATCCTGATATCGAGTTGCTTCTGCACCCCGAGTGCGGTTGCGTGAGTTCCTGCATGGCAAAAGCGATGGACGGCACGCTGCCGCAGGACCGCACGTTCTTCCTATCAACTGAAGGCATGCTCCGGCACATCGGCGAATCGTCGGCCGCGGAATTCGCCGTGGGGACCGAGCTCGGGATCATGCACCAATTGAACAAGAAGTTCCCGGACAAGACCTTCTATCCGGTGAATCCCAATGCTACGTGCGCGTTCATGAAGACCATCACGCTCGACAAGATCATTCGCTCGCTTGAGACGATGACGCCTCAGATTCGCGTGCCCGAAGAGATCGCGCGCAAGGCGAAGCGGGCGATCGACCGCATGCTCGAGCTCGCGTGAGAATTAGCCGAACATGCTGAAAATCGGACTTCTCGGCGTCGGCGCCATCGGCCGCACCATCGCCACGGCTATCGATCAGAAACAACTGGAAGCGGAATTGGTCGCGGTCTCGGATCAGGACCGCGCGGCAGCCGAAGCGCTTTCCTCGGATCTTTCGAGCCACCCGCCTGTGGTTTCAATCGAAGAGATGATCGAGCGATGCGATCTTGCCGTCGAAGCGGCGAGCCAGGCGGCTCTCGCGGAATTTGTCCCGAAGGCGCTTGCGCGCGGGCGGGACATGCTGATCATGAGCGTGGGAGGCCTGCTTGGCCGGGAAGAGTGGTTCCGCGAGGCCGAGAAAAAAGGCTGCCGGATCTACGTTCCATCAGGAGCAATCGCAGGGCTTGATGGAATCAAGTCCGCTTCGATCGGGCGCATCGAATCGGCGGAGTTGACGAGCCGCAAGCCGGTCGCGGCGCTACGCGGATCGAAATACGTCGTCGATCACGGCATAGAGCTTGAAAATCTGAAGGCGGACACCGTGATATTCGAAGGCCGCGCCGAGGAAGCCGCACACGCTTTTCCCGCCACCTCCAACGTAGCCGCCTCGCTGCGCCTCGCGGTCGATCCGTCGGCGCCAGTGCGCGTCCGGATCGTTGCCGTGCCGGGCGGAAACGAAAACGTTCACGAGATTCGCGTGCAGGGCGAATTCGGCAGGCTCTCCGTGAAAGTCGAGAATGTTCCTTCGAAATCCAATCCGCGCACTTCGCAGCTCGCCGCGTTTTCCGCCATCGCCACGCTGAAAAATCTTACGCGCTCGTTGCGAGTGGGAACTTAGCTCGGATAGAAGGTTTGGTGTCGATGCATCCTGCGGGCACCAAGCAGTAGCCGCTGGTCGGCCCCCTGCCTGCGATTCGCCGTGGAACGATGGGAAAGCTGCTGGTGCCGGAGGAGGGAGTCGAACCCACACGGCCTTGCGACCAACGGATTTTGAGTCCGCGTAGAATCTCCCCGAAG